>PDWJ01001228.1_pt1 | contig 32604 bp, 22 predicted proteins | sample 1430881 | NCBI WGS metagenome assembly PDWJ01 (sample SAMN01162460, study PRJNA174530) | Oral metagenome, whole genome shotgun sequencing project. | biome: Marine environment; feature: Marine mammal; material: Swab sample of the gingival sulcus; isolation source: swab sample of gingival sulcus...
GGTTCTACACCTTAGTATCGCCGGAAGAGCTAGCGCTTATAACCTCAGCTACCGCAATAGGAATACCCATACATTTTAAAACAAATAGAGAAAAACAAAAAATAAAATTGGAAATACAAAAGCAAAAAGCACACAAAAGCGAAGTGATATACAAAAAATATAATCTTAATATAGTAAGTAAGATAACAGGTCTCAAAAACAAAGAACTTGAAAACTTTATGAAATGGTGTAATTTCAACACCGAATTTCTATACTATGCAAACGACTATGATATAATAAATGCTGTACAAAAACGATTTAAAAAATACCAAAATATTCAAAAAAAAGCCAATTAAAAAACAATGCTTTAGAATAATAAATACTTTATTATCAACAATATAAATTCCATATTTAGTTATCTTAAAATTTATTTGCTCAATGATGTAAAACTATATGATTTTGTATTATTAGAAGCAAAAATATCAACCCCAAATTAGGCATACTTTTTGATGTTAAAAACAAGAATCCATAAAAGCATTCTAATTTAATAAATCGATAAGTTCAAAATAGAACACAAAATGACAAATAGCAATTACAAATTACAATATTTTTATATAATATTTTTCAGCATTGCTTTTTTATTTTCCGGTTATAAAAGGTCATTGGCACAATGCAAAGACAGTAACGGAATATTCAAGTGTGCGAAAGTTTTCAACGACGATAAAGTAGCCTATCTTAACGACTTTAAATTAAGTCAAAAAGGTTCAACCCTGAAACGCGAAAATGGACAAGAATGGGAAGTATATCTGCTAAAAGGCGTAAAATACAGATTTGCACTGTGTTGTTACGATGGCATAGAGAAAATTGTATTAAAATTATATGACAAAGTCAATACAACAGAAGACAACCCCTTAAACTCAACATTTAAAAACGGCGAAGATCAAGCATACTTCGATTTTTCGCCAAACGAATCTCAAGTTTTCTACGTTTCACTCAGAGCTAAAAACGGACCCGAAACAATAGACAAAATATGTGCAATAGGGCTATTAGGATATATTGACAAAAACCATGATTAAAGCTCCCCCTACCCCATTAAAGCTTTCCTTTGCAAATAAATATACGAATCAATCTGAGCTCTATATTTCATTTCTCCATCCTGTAACGGAATATCTATATTATTTATATCCTCGTCTAAATGTTTAGCTTTTGTATTGTCTTTCAATTGAATATGTAATAAATCAACTATCTCGGAAGCTAAATCTTTATCAAAAATAGGAACTGCAATTTCTACTCGGCGTTTTAAATTCCTGTTCATCAAATCGGCTGTACTGAGGTATACTTTCCAATCGCCGCCATTGTAAAAAGCAAATATTCGCGAATGCTCCAAAAAACGGTCTACAATACGAGTAACTTTTATGTTTTTACTAAATTCTTTGCCTGAACGCAACCTGCATATCCCCCGCACTATAAGGTCGGTTTCTACACCTGCCTGACCTGCTTCATAAAATTTTTCTATCACTTCTTCTTCTTGTAAACCATTTACTTTCACTATAATACGTCCCTTTCTTCCTGCTTTCACAGTTTCTATTTCTTTGTCTATCATATTGAAAAACACAGTATTAAAATTAAAGCGAGGGATTAAAACATTGTTAAAAGAAAACTCTTCGAGGGGTGCTTCAAGATAATAAAACATTTTCTCTAAATCGGAAGTTATCCTTCTATCGGAAGTAAAAAATCCTTCGTCGCTATATTGCTTTGCTGTTTTTTCATTAAAATTGCCCGTACTTATAAATGCAAGTGCTTTACGTTCTTTCTTTTTCTTGGCTTTTCTTATTACTAGGGCTGCTTTACTATGCACTTTCAACCCGGGAATACTTGCTATGACATTTATACCGGCTTCTTTCATCATTTTTGCAAATCGCATGTTGGCTTTTTCATCAAAACGTGCTTTCAGTTCAACAAATACAGTTACTTTTTTATTGTTGCGCGCCGCCGTTATCAAAGCATTAACTATGGCTGAATTGGTAGCTACTCGATATTGTGTGGTTTTTATCTGCTCTACTAAAGGGTCTACGGCAGCTTGATTGAAAAAGCGCAAAACATAATCGTACCCGTGATAGGGAAAATGTAATAATATATCTTGTTTTTTTACGGCATCAAATATACTTTCATATTTCTCAAAAACGGGATGTTTCAAAGCGGTAAGAGGTGTCAGTTGTAAGCGTTCACCAACAGGATTTGGAAAACTAAAAAAATCATAAAAGTTTCTAATTGGTCCGGCTTCCATCAAATCGCTGTCGTTTATATTAAATGCCAATTGTAGCACTTTTAATAAATCATCGGGCATGTCTCGATGGTATGCAAATCGCGAAGGAAATCCGGTTTTTCGTTTTCGTATATTGTCTCTGATTTTTTCAAATAAATTGCCGTTGAATTCGTCGTCAATCATATAGTCGGCATTTCTCGATACCTTTATGCTGTGAACACTGTCAATATTGTATCCGGGAAACAGCGCGCTCATATTCAATTTTACAATGTCTTCCAGAAAATAAATTAGCTCTTTTCCCTTGTATTTTATTTCAGACTTTATAAATCGGGGTAAATAATGTGTAGGATTTTTAACTACGGCATAGTAAGGTCGTTTTTCTGATTTATTGCTTTTTTTAAACATTTTCAAAGCTAAATAAATAACATTGTCTTGCAAAAAAGACAAGACCTCGCCCGAACGCGACAATAATACCGGTTGCACATAGGGTAAAACCTCATCTTGAAAATAGGTATTTATAAACTCCTTTTGAGCATCATCTAATTCATGATTTTGATACAATAAAATTCCTTCTCTTTCCAGTTCGGGTAATAATTCGTTGAAAAACGTGGCTTCGTATTCCACTTGTTGCCTTTTAACCTCTTTATTTATTTTTTCCAACAATATTTCCGGCGAAAAATCAAGTTCTTTTTTTTGGGTATTGTAAAGATTTAGCAGGGTTCTGTTTGAGGCAACTCTTACTTTATAAAATTCATCTAAATTGGATGAATATATAGCCAAAAATTTTATACGCTCATATAAGGGCAATGATTTATCTTGTATCTGTTTTAAAACCAGATAGTTAAACGACAACCAACTTAAATCTCTGTTTATATAACGTTCGGTAGAAGCATCCATAATTTTTATATTTTTATATTATTATCTTAAAACTTTTCGTACAAAAGCAACTGTAAAATAAGACATCATAAATAAACCTACGAAGCCCTCAATACCCGACAGCCAACGTGCAATTCCTTCGGGGTAATAATCGCCATAACCAATTGTAAGAAAGGTAATTGCACTGTGATAAAATGCTTTCTGTACAGTTCCCAATACTCTGGTATCACTATCCTCGTACAATGCTGAGACTATTTGTGCATCGCCAAATTCTGAAATAAATAAAAATACGAGACTAAAAATAATGTAAGTTACAATCATTGTTATCAGTACTCTAAGCGGGTCGGTAGCATAAGCTCCCATACGGTCAAATATAAGTCGTTCGAAACCGTACTTTATCCATGCTTTTGTCTTTGCAAACCAGTTTCCTTGCAAGTCGTCTTCGAGAAATGCTTTAGCTTCGGCTCGTTTAAATTCAACGTAGGCTTCATCTTCATAGTTATATTGTCCGGTAGCGTTGTAGTTTTCTTTTAAAATACGAAATTGTTCGGCTTTTATGGCATTGCCTGTATTTTGTTCGTATATCAGTTTGCTTACTTGTGTTCTTTTCCAATCCAAATAAATTCTGCCCAGTAGGCGCATTCCTGCAAGGTTCAATCCTTTCAGGTTTGAAGAAAAGCCCTCTGAATCGATATTCAATATGTCTTTAACCACGGTATTTGAAAGGTCTAACATGTTACAGGACTTTAATCTTAAATCAAAAAAATTGTCAAGTTGCGAATTTCTTAAAGATAATTCATCAAATTTTGCTTTATTAAAAGAGACTTTCCCTGTGCCAAAATCTACATTTTCAATAAAGAGTTTTGCTTTTTCAAAAGAAGCCTCGTCAAAAGTTACTACGCCTTTTCCCAGCACAGTGTCTAAGATGTAGAAATTACCTTCGAGTTTAGCATTTTCAAATATAATGTCTCCGTCTTCTACACTCAAGTTTTTAAATCTGACCATACCTGTTCCGAAATCTACAGCTCTAAAATCGATACTTCCGGTCATTGTGTGTACTCTATCAAACAGGAAATCGCCTTTTCCAAATTCCGAAAAATGAAAATCTATTCGTCCTATTCCAAAATTTGCCATTCGGAAACGCACTTTTCCGTCTGAAAACTTTGAATTTTTAAATATAACATTTCCATTTCCGAATTTTGTTCCTACAAAAGATTTGTCGCCAACTCCAAAAACTGAACTTATAAAATTTACTCTTCCGTCTTTAAAAACGGCGTTTCTAAAACTTACATCTCCTTCGCCGAAATTTACTTTTTCAAAAGATATTTCTTCGCCTCCAAATGAAGTTTGCGAAAAATCTACTTTTCCGCTACCGAAATCGGATATTTTAAATGATACTATTCCGTTGCCAAAGTCGGAGCCGGTAAATATTGCGTCGCCATCATTAAAATTTATGTTTTTAAATTCTACGTTTTCAGAAATTAATTTTATTTCGCGAAAATTTTTTTCACTTTCAGCAAAGTAGCTATTACTAAACTTTATATGTTTGGCTGTAAGTTGTGTTTTATAAAAGTTTACTTCTTTTGCAATAAATTTGCAATCGGAAAAATCTATGTCAGAAGCATTTAGACTTGCGTTATTAAACTGTATTACAGGAGCATAGAAAACATTTTCTTTAAAGTCAATTTCTCTAACTTTTAAATAAATTTCTGAGAAATCTATTATTTTTTTTGCAGTTATAAAGGAGTGTTTTATTGAAAAATTATCATTATCTGACAGTTTTTCTATATTCTCTTTTATTGCGGCAAAACATTCTTCGGGCAAAAAACATTGGTCAAACGCCAAGCATTTATTTTTCCTAATATCGTTGGGAGATATAAATGCAAATTCTTTTTCAAAAATTAGTTTATTTTTTTCGTCAAAAAAGGAAAGTAGCGCCGTATTTTGGGCGGCTATACAACTATTTTTTTGCAAAAATGGTTTCGACAGCAATTTAATCTTATATTCACTGAAACGAAAGTCCATCTTATAAATTTAGTCGATATCTTCTACAATATCAATATCTATATCTGTAAGTTCTTGATATCTAATTCCGTCGGTTTGCATATCGGTATCATTTTTTTTGTAAAACCATTTTACTTTCACTTTGTTTGTTTTACTCATTTTCTCAAGCACTAACATAATTTTAGCTATTTGTTTTGCAGAAGCAGTATTGAAATAATCAAAACTAAATTTGAATTCAATATCGCCTTTTGTTGTTTTAGCATATTCTTCAAGCCATTCGAGAACGGGTTTGTAAAAGCTCACTGCATTTTCAGGAATTGAACGTCCTACGATTGAAAATTGTTTTTTCTCGCTATCTAAAACTATTTCAGGAGTATCTGTCTCCATTTTTAGTATGTAAGGTTCCATAGGTTTATATTTTTTTTACTTTAATTTTTAATGAAAAGAAATAAAAATTTTCATCTGCTTGGGTAATATAATATTCAAATTTTTCACCAGACTTCCTACGAATTTCAACAAGCCCTAATCCTGTGTGTTCGTCTGTATTGTTGTCAAAATTAAATAAAATTCTATTATAAAGCTCATCTAATTCTTGTGCTGTCAAATTATTTATGGTGTTCAGATAGTCTTTAAAACTATTGACCTTATTTTTATGCAAAAAGTTGCCGCTGTTAAAAACAATATATTCTTCATTTTCACTCACAAAAAATATTGCATGCTTACCGTTTTCATAATTTAAAGTATAGTTATCTGCGTGTTTAGCAACATTTTGCAACATTTCTACTATCAATTTCAAAATTCGTTTAAATACGACAAGATTAGATTGCATTTGTATACGAATTATTGCCAATAGATTTATGAGTGTATCCTGATTAAATACACCTATGAAGTTCAAAATTATTTTCCTGCCTGATATACTCTGATGGAGCTTCACAATATTATCAAGGGATTGTTCATTTTCTTTATCGTCAAAGGTATCGTTACCGGAATTAACTTTTGCGTGCAAATAAAAGAAAGAAAATTTATCATCTAAATATTTAAATCTATAAAAAAGCCTGTTTCCTGCTTTGCGTGCAATTTGTATTAATCCGAGACCGGCACCGCCTTTAGGAGAAATTTTACCGTTTTTTAATATATCTAAAGAATATTTTTTCAGTTCATCGGCTTCCAAGTCATTTATTGTATCAATATGCTCTGTAAGCATTTTTATATCCTTATCGGCAACTACATTTCCGGTAGTTATATAGTACCCTTGGGGCTTGTGCTGCACCATAAAAAAAGCAGGACACTCCCACTGATTTTCAATAGATTGCGATATGGGTTGATGCCGTGTAATGTTTTGCAATCCTTCAACCATTATAAAATATACTCTTTTCCTTAGTTTATGAGCTATTGATGCTTCATCAAGATTACGTTCTGCGAGCGATAAGATTGTATCGGAAATAGCAGATGTAAAAACTCCCCTATAAGTGTACTCAACATTATATTCGAGCATTTGAGAAAACATATTATAAACCGGATCTTCCATATCAATATATTTAACTTATAAAAAGTACTTTTTGGTATATTTTGGGGTAAATTTAATTATTATTTTTTTTTAGAAAAATATTTAGCTGAATTATGTATCAGTTGAATACAGTTATGGAAATTCAAAAATAAAAAATTTAAGTATAAATATAAAAATATTTCAGCAAAACTTTATAAAAAATAAACTGTTTTTGTCTGAATAAAAAGTCAATTTTTGTTACAAGTGTTTAAAGTTTGCTGTGTGGTTAATTAATGGAATAAATTAAATTGTACTTAATCATCAAGCAAATAAAATTACTTACTATTAACTTTGCGAGAATCTCATATAACTTTATAAATTATTTTTGTAGCCCGATATAAAGAATTTAATTGAGATAAGTTAAAATGCGAATTTATTTATAAACTTCTCATTATCAGAGTATTAGCTTCTTAAATTTTCAATAAATAAAAAAGCAATACCTCAAGCACTTTTCTTAAATGCTTGATAACCAGATAAATACAATAACTAAGTATCAATCATAAAATAACGGGAGCGTATTTTTAAAGAGTTTTACTTTGTTTACTCTTGTAAACAAAGGTAGCAAAGTCCTGTTATTTCTGTTTACAAAAGTAGCAATTTCATCTATGGTTTATTTATTTATATGATAATCAATGAATTATATTCTATTAGTTTATATCATTAAAAAGCTATGAAAATTTATTTTCCAACCCAAAAAATAAGTATAGGCTAATTAAAAAAATAAGATATAAATAAAAGTCATTATAAAATCTTAGTGAAATTTATATAAATAGAAAAATAGTCACTTAATACTGTCGGCAGAACTTAGAAAAGAGCTATAATTTAATACCTACAAGCTCTTTTAAACCGTGTAGTATAATATAATAAAAACTACTACTGTACTAATACTAAGTTAATTATCATATAACCAGTTAAATATAAAAATTATATCAAGTAAAACTTTAAACTAATTAGACTTATTGCTCTTTTTGTAGGTAAAATAAGTCATTATAAAGTCTTATTTTATTAATAACCAGCGGATTATATCGAACTATAAAAAGTTAAACTTTAATCTTTAAAATTAAACGATATTTTCCGTTAAATTACTTATTTACAGCTTGTTATCTCTGTATACACCGGATATAGAAAAATACAAATAATATTTTCATCCAAATTAGGACTTTTGCAAAAAAATACCAATACCCCGCCCCCTGTATTTCAATAACAACTTTGAGATTTATACTCTGTCAGAGCATATTTATGAACTATCTTTTTTTAAGTAGGCTATTTTATATCTCCAACTAATCTGTATGACTACAAAATTTTGTAGAAACATAAATAACGATTTCTATTGTGGCATAATTGAGTTAAAAAAAATAACATAAACAGTATACCAATGTTAGTTTTGTTTACAAACATGCAAATTATTTTTGTATACAGTAGAAATGTGTTAAATTTGTCGTTGTATACAAAAGTAACAACAGTAAAATGCTCCCTACCCTACTTTTTAATATTTTAAACCCGATTTTTTAAGGATACAACTATATCGCTAAGAATTTTCACAACACAAATGTAAAACATATAGACAGTAACGATTTTATAAACTAAAAATACCTAATATAAATGTAATTTACTTTTTTATCACCTATTATAAAACGCTAATTTACAAGCATTTGGCTTATTATAAATAACCTTTAGTAGCTGACTTATAATAGTTTAACGAATTAACTAACTTGAATTAAAAGAATAAATTTTTGATATTGATTAAAAAATATATTATATTTATTAACAAATAAGACGAAAATACCCCTAAATTTTCAAGCCTTATTATTGTTTACACTTGTAAACCTATTTATTATGATTGAAAATATTAAAGAAAGAATCCAAAAAATAATAGATATAGAAGATATTTCTTCTTCTAAATTTGCCGAAAAAATTAATGTACAAAGGGCAACAATTTCTCATGTACTTAACGGACGTAACATGCCAAGTCTTGATGTGGTTACAAAAATACTACTCACATTTGATACCTTAAACTCTGATTGGCTACTTTTTGGTAAAGGCGCTATGTACAAAAAGGCAAAACAAGTACCGGCTACCCTTTTCGATGATGAAGCCACAAATTTAGATACCAAAGATAAAACTGAAACATCTATAGAATTAGAAAAACCAGAAGCTCCACCGGAAGAGCAAAATGAAGATACTGAAAAAACTGAGCTTGTTGAAGAAGACATTAAAAGTGAAATCAAAAATATTCCGAATATAAGTTCTTCTGAAAATATGCCTCAACCAAAACCAATGGTGGAAGCCGAGAAAATTATTCTTCTAAATTCTGACAGAACATTTACAGAATATATTAAAAGACAATAATACTTTACATTCCTGGTGTATTATGAAATTATTTTAAGTAACTAATTAAATATCAACACTTTACGTATTTAACCTATTATTCAGACCTACTAAACTATGGAATCTGTAAAATTTATGCTATTTTTTTATAATTTAACTTAATGAGAATTGCATATTTAAAATTTATATAGACTGTGGTACTAATATCTAAATATAATAAAGTTTAATGTTTTTTTTGCTTTTTTGAGCTAAATAATTGAAATTTGTAGTACTTTTTACATAAAGATATTACACAATGTAAAACAAACTTTACAAAACTATGTCATCTAAAACTTTAAAGCTCAATGAATTTTCAACCGAAGAAATTAAAGAGCTAATTTTTGAAAATCCGGAATATAAAAAAGGACTAAAATTATTTGCAGCATATCTGGTCAGTAAATCGTGGAGTGCCCGACGAATTTCTAAATTAATGGATGTTAGTTTCAAACAAATTACTCTTTGGATTCACAGCATAAATGAAGAGGGAATTGAAGGTTTAGAAGAAAAACCAAAAACAGGTAGACGCTCACAATTAAGCAAATTGCAAAAAGAAGAACTGAAGCAAATAATTCTAACCAGACAGCCCAAAGATTTTAAAATAAAAGATAAACGCTGGAAAGGCAATTCTGTAAAGGAACTAATTTTAGCAAAATATGGAATAGATTACAAACCCAGCCAAATATATAATATCATAAATTCACTAAAATTGAAATATCAAAATGGTGAATGGCAATTGAAAGACTAAAATTACCCACAAATTCTAAACTCAAAAATATGTATAAATCAATACTGCGCCCTATCCTATTCGCTTTCAAACCTGAAAAAGCACATAAAATAATTTTTTCGTTTTTGAAAATAGCTAATAGACTTCCTCTATGCAAATCATTTTTTAAAATGATATATGCACCTAAAGACTTGTCTGTCAATTTATTCGGACTAAATTTTCCTAATCCCCTGGGCTTGGCTGCCGGATTAGACAAAGAGGCTGAAGCTTTCGATATGTTTGGCGCAATGGGTTTTGGATTTGTAGAAATAGGTACTCTTACACCAAAAGCGCAAGCCGGAAATCCTAAGCCGCGCCTATTCCGATTAGTGAACGACAAAGCCCTCATAAACAGAATGGGATTTAACAATAGCGGCGTGGAAGCAGCTGTAAAACGCCTGAGAAAAAAGAAAACTTCTGTAATAATTGGCGGCAACATAGGCAAAAATAAAGTAACACCTAACGATATTGCTTATAAAGATTACTTACTGTGTTTCAATGCATTATACGACATGGTTGATTATTTTGCAGTAAATTTAAGCTCGCCCAACACTCCCAATTTACGAGAATTGCAAGAGAAAAAAGCGCTGGAAAAAATATTATCTGAACTTATTAAAGCAAATAAAGCAAAGCCAAAACCGAAACCTATTTTATTGAAAATTGCGCCGGATTTGACTAACGGACAATTAGATGATATTATTGAAACTGTTACAAAATTGAAAATTGACGGCATAATAGCTACCAATACCACAATAAAAAGGGAGAATATTTCGATAGGCGAAAAAGAAATTGAAACTTTGGGAGCCGGTGGTCTTAGCGGGAAACCTCTCACAGAAAGGTCTACGGAAATAATTAAATATCTGAGTAAAAATACAAACGGACAAATTCCAATTATTGCATCAGGCGGAGTAATGACACCCCAAGATGCCGCAACAAAATTAAAAGCAGGCGCATCATTAGTGCAAGTATATACGGGTTTTATTTATGAAGGTCCGGGATTGATAAAAAAGATTGTGAACTTTCTGAGATAAGTTAATCTACTGAAATTTAAGCTATTAACAAATTTTTAATTGCTCAACTTTAAGCACTAAGGAAGTTTTTGAAGTAATTTTGTAGTTGTCGGCTAAGCGTTCGCCAAGCAGCCAAACAATTTCGCCATTGCTACACAAAACTCGTGCTTCCTTTTTTTGGAAATAGCTGAACTTATTGTCTATAAAGTAGTTACTCAAAAGTTTTTTGCCGCGCATTCCAAGCGGACGAAATTTATCGCCATCTTTTACAGCACGATATTCGAGTGGAAATTCTAATTTTTCAAAGTCAAACAGTGCAATGTTTTTTTTGTAATGCTTTTTCATCACTTGATTTACGGGTAGTAGTTCTACCTGTAAATCAAGTTGTTGCCACTGCGAAGAGCTAACTGAATTAATTAATACAGGGGAGATTTCATTGATATTGTTAATTCTGAGTTCAAAAAAATCACGGTTTTTAACCAAAATGTATTCCGCAGAATAAAAACGCCTACCCGATTCGGCATGTATCGACCTGAAAACATCGCTTATAGTTGAAACTGAAAATCCTAATGGGAATAATATCTCATACAAAATACTTCTCGCTGCCGGCATTTGTTCCAGCGCTTTTATGTCTATGAATAAAACTTCGGATTTTTGAATACATACTTTTTCTTTAGCATGGTTTATAGCTTGATTATAAAGCATTTGCACTTCCAGAAGATTTTCAAAAGTTCGCACAGAAGTTTCAACAAAAGCAGGATTTATTTCTTTCAAAACAGGAACTACTTTATGCCTTATTTTATTTCTTATGAAACGTTCGTCGTTGTTTGATTTATCAATGCAATATTTGAGTTTATTTGTGTTGCAATAATTAACTATGTCGGCTCGCGAGGCAAAGAGTAATGGTCTAACAACCAAGCCATTAACAGGCTTCATAGCTGAAATACCTCTTATACCTGTACCGGCAGTAAGGTTGATTAAACATGTTTCAATATTGTCGTCGGCATGATGCGCCGTGAGAATGCCTGTATAGTTATGTATTTTCGATAAGCGATGAAATTCATCGTATCGTAATTTGCGGGCTGCTTCTTCCAATGAAAATTTATGCTCTTGTGCAAAAGTCTGTGTATCAAAGGATACTGTGTGTATGTTTAAGTTGCAATCTTTGGCATATTGCTCACAAAATTTTTGGTCGGCATCAGCATCTTTGCCTCGCAAATTAAAATTTACATGGACTAAATCGGGCTTGTATCCCAATTTCAATAACAAATCAGCAAGGCAAACAGAATCAATGCCTCCACTAAAGGCTAATAATAATTTATCAGAATTGCTGAAAAGTTTTTTGTCTTTAATGTAGTTTTCAAACCTCATTAATAATTCTTGCATACCAAACATGTAAGTTATAAATAATTATAAGTTTTACCTCAACTTTAAAACATACATTACAAAATATACAGTGCCATAAGATTACCGTGCAACTATATATTTGAACTTAAGTTATAAAGTCTAACTATCAGTATTTTGTTTCAATTTTTTAGTCCACTCAAGATAGCCCATAATAGCTAAAATTAAAAAAACAACAAACTGAAAACCTGTGAATACCAGACCTTTATAAATATACAAAGGGATTGAAATTATATTACCCAATATCCAAAATATCCAATTTTCAACTTTTTTAAATGCCATAAACAACATTGCTACTATAAAAACAGCCGTAGTAAAACTATCAATATAAGGCAGTCCGCTTGCCCAATATTTAGCATCGTCTCCTTTAAAAAAATATAATAAAACAAGTATCACAGGGATAGTAAAAATAAAAACACCTGCATGTAAAATCCATTCTTTCTTAGAAGCAAAGGTAATTTTGCGAGTTATTTTTTCGTCGTCCTTCTTTGTCCACTGTATCCACCCGTAAACACTCATAAAAAAATAGAAGAGATTTATACCTGCGTCGGCATACAATTGTACATCGGGTTTTACGAGAATATAAACGTATATCAAAACACTTATTATTCCGGTGGGATAAACAAGTATGTTTTCTCTTTTTGCAAACCAAACACTTAATATTCCGAATATTACAGCTATAAGCTCTAATATACTTGTATCTGCCAGATTCTGTAAAAAAGTGTTTAAAAAATTGTTAAGCACCAAGCTTGCATCTGAAATTACAAAATTCATAAGTTATATTTATTTATTAACAATAGTTAAATCATAACCGGTTATGTAAAGTTGTGGTGTTACATCTGAAACTTTTATATAATACATACCTTTGGTAAGTAATCCTAATTTTATTTCTTTTACCGAACTTACTTCTTCCGACTTAATAAATTTACTATCCTTATAAAAAGATATGAGTATTTTGGGTGGGAAAGGATATTTATTTTTCCCAAATTTAAGTTTGAAAGGCAGACTATTTGATGAGTATACTTCAAACCTAAACCAATCTGTATCATCATGCAGAGCAATATTTTTATTGTATTTTTTCACAAGATGAAAAGTGTTATTTTGTATTTTATTAATTTTTATTTTTGCTGCTGATTTTCTCACATTATTGGGTTCATTTTCATCAAAATCTGTTTCTGCATGCTTAGACACTTTCCAATAATCGGCATATTTACTCCTGCCGGCAGTGTACAACATAACCGCAATTTGCCCTTTTGTAAAATGTTGTCGGCACTCTCTATTTTTTCCGTAAGACATTATGTTATTGGTGTTTGGCTTATATCGATCGCCCCAATTATCGGGTCTTATATTTCCGGTGTAGTTACATTTAGTGTCGGTAAATTTAGAAAGATTGGGTTCTGCCGGAGTATCGCATAATCCGTCGCCGTTGTATTCACAGATTGCGCCCGATTTGAACAATCCGGGGTGTTTTCTGGTCCTGCTCACGGCTTCTTGCTTAAATTTTCCTCGCTTCCAGTTGTTATGAGGATGTTTTAAACCAAAATAATGCCCAATTTCATGGGCAAGCGACTGACTGGCAACCTTATGTCTGATAACAATAGTATTTGAAATAGAATTATGTACGCCGTGATACTCTTTTATGCTGCCTCCAAGTTTTTTTTGTATCAAATTGTAGGCAATTAAAACATTTATAGTACCCTTATTTCGCCTTTTTAATGCTTGAAAAAAACTTGTTGACATAAATTTCAAAACATGTAGTCTGTCACTGTCTATGTATGTAATTTCGGGGTACATGAAAAATTGAATACCGACATTATTTTTAGAATAATAATAATTCAACTCTCGTATTCGGGTGCGCAAATAGCTTTCACTTACGCCTTTTTTCCCTTTTGAATTTCTGTATACCCAAAATTTTACGGGAACTCTGTAAAAAACTTTATTTTTATTCTCATCATAACCTATTTTTTTTAAATATTTATAAAGAAAAGCATTGTTTCCTATCCAAGGTTTAGAGCCATTTTCAGACAAAACTTCATCAAACTCTAAACTTTCAGACTTAAGAATTTGAGCATTTATAATTTGTAATGGAAAAATGAATGAACATAATAAAAAAAAATTTAATGCCTTTGTATAAAAGAATTTCATATCTTTTGCGTTATTCTTTAAAGTGAGTAATTTTATTAACTTTGTACATTTTAAAACACAAATGTAATAATTTCATTTAATCTAAAAATTAAACATATCATGAAAAATTTTTTCTTACTTATTATCAGTATATTAATTATCAACCATTCTGCCTGTGATTTACTGGAAGGTGTGGACGGACAACTCTCAAACGAAGACGTAATTGAAGGTTTGAAAACCGCATTAAACGTAGGTACCGATACCTCAAGCACAAAACTAAATGCCACGAACGGCTATTATCGTGATGAAATAATAAAAATATTACTCCCCCCCGAAGGACAGGTGATGTATCAATATGTAGACCAATTGGAAGGCTATATAGGAAGTGATTATGTTGAAAACACGGTAATGCGAATAAACCGAGCCGCCGAAAGTGCAGCCGCCAAAGCAAAGCCCATATTTGGCAATGCCATAAGAGAAATGACCATTGCTGACGGCATGAATATACTGCAAGGACAAAACCCTTATGGTAACAAAAGCGAAGGATTTGACTCTACAGCTGCAACGGCATATCTGCGTCATAAAACTTTCGACAATCTGGTGCAAGCCTATGCCCCCTCTATCGACAATGCATTAGATGCAGATTTAGTAGGTAATGTATCGGCAAATGACGCATGGGAAAAATGTACGTACAATTACAATAGATACATAACTTTACTCAATGGCGAAGACCCCATAGAGGTTTCACTGGGCGAATACACTACTCAAAAGGCGCTTGACGGTTTATTTTTCAAAATAGGCGAAGAGGAAAAAGAAATTCGCAAAGACCCTTACAAATGGGCAATAGACATACTAAACAAGGTGTTTGGATATGTATATAAAGAAGGACAAAATTAAATTTTTACCGAAAAGCCCTTTGAGTTAAAAAAAATTCAAAGGGCTTCTGAAAAAACTACTAAATTTACTTTTTTATACCAAAGAACCAACCTACATAAATAACTGATATTCAAAAAGTTAACTCGACACATAAAAACTATTATCAATCAACGACTTACTATTTTTCACATAAACAACTGACAATCCAAAAGCTCACAACAGCCCCCTCTAAACTCCTCATTATCAGTAATTTATTTTTAAATTTTCAACTTCTAACTTAATTTTAAAACTTTATCTGCAACTTTAGATTAAGCATTCTGGAAGTTAATCTATTAGGCGTAGCATATTGTGCAAAGTTATCAGCTTCAGGAATGGCTGAGTTAGGTACAACACGCAACCAAGTATATGAAACAGTATTTTCTATATCCAATAAATTGAAAAACTCTACTGTAAACCAAATGCTTTTAAAAAATCTTAAGAACTTTCTGTTTTCGTGAAGTTTACCCCTCAACAAAACAACTGAAGCACCCAAATCAACTCGCTTATAACCCGTTGAACGCAAAGTATCAGCATGCCTACCCTCTTCCGGCGGTCCAAATACAAAAGGAGAACCATACACGAAATTCAAATGAGCTTTAAAATTTTTATTTGTAGGCAGATAATCTTGTAAAAATAAAGAAGCATTAAAAAACTGATCGGTTGGTCGCGGAATATAACCATACCCATCGTCGTTGCCATTGCCTATATCTTTTATATCTTCCTCAGTTTTTAAAAGTGATAAGCTAAACCACGAATCAGCGCCGGGTACAAACTCGCCCGAAACTCTCAAATCAAGCCCTGCCGCGTAGCCGTTAGAACGTTGATTTGCATAATATTTCACACTAACATTATCTACCTCAAACGGAATTTGGTCTTTCAAAATTTTATAATACAACGAAACATTCAATACTAAATCTCGCCCCAAAGCCGAGAAAAGATACTCATCAGACAAAACAAAATGTATTGATTTTTGCGATTTGCTGTCAAAATTTAAAACCCCGTCAAAGGTTTTCAGCGCCTTGTAGAAAGGTGGTCTGTAATAGTAGCCTGTTGCAAATCTGAATGTGTGTTTTTTAGCAAAATCAGGGCGATATGCCATTGAGGCTCGCGGACTAAACAACCATTCTTTACTGAAAAAACTATGAGTAAGCCTTGCTCCGAAAATTGTTTCAAATTCAGAGGTATTCAAAGTAAAATTATATTTATCTTGAAAAAATGCCGAAATCATTTGGTTCTCTATTCTGTTTTTGTAGGCATAGCTCTTATAAAGCATTATAGAACTATTGTTGTAAGGTATCGAATAGCCCGCCGAATCGAGCATCTCCCACTCTTCTGTAATATCATATATTTTTCGAAATTTCCAATTTACACCCCACTGCAAGTAATGATTTTCTGCTTTCAATGAAGCCTTGTGAACCAATGAATATATGTCGGTCTTTAACTTATTTCGAGCGTGCTTCAATAACATACCTGTTCCTAAATTTAATATGCTGTCGCCCACATTATCGGCACTAAGGTCGCCCTCCAATTCATTCAAAGAATAAAGTGCTTCAATATCATAAAATTCTTTTTCGTCGGCATGAGTATAGGAAGCAGCAAGTGAAAACATTAAGTTTTTTTGAGGATGCCAATCTAAGTTCAAAATACCTGTATATACCGAAAATCTATCCTTTTCTCTACCCTCATACCCCACGAATATACCATAAGATTTACTTATTGTACCAAAGGTAGTACGTCGACTTTCAGGGTAAAATAGATATTCATTGTCGGATAAATTAACTAAAAAATTCAGATTAAAATTATTTTTAAATTTATAATTCCAATATGATTGAAAATCAATAAAAGCAGGTTTGTAATCGCCTTTGGTGTTCAGAGTATTCAGCACAAATCTATTTGTTTTATACCTCAAACTGCTAATGTGCGAAAGTCTGCCTTTTAAATTCAAATTTTGGATAAAAGCCGAAGCACCCAAAAAACTCGCCGATACTGATGCGGCAAACCCTCGCGGCTTCTTATATCTCACATCCAACACTGATGACATATTATCGCCATATTTGCTTTCAAATCCGCCTGCCGAAAATTTCACGGAAGACACCATCAACGGATTAAGAAAACTTAACCCCTCTTGATTGCCCGACCTCACAAGTTTAGGACGATATACTTCAATTCCGTTTACATATACCAAATTTTCGTCGTAATTACCACCCCTTACGGCATACTGTGAACTCAATTGACTTCTTGCTCCCACCACACCGGCTTGAGTGCGGATAATGTTTTCAACACTTTCATTTATAGACGGTATAATGTTGGATATACTAGCATCTATTTTTATATTACCCGACGAATTAAGTTTTTCCCCCTCTATGGTAACTTCCTCAATATTAGACAATGACAACAGTTTAATGTGGATATAGGCTTCTTTTAAAAGCGAATCAGTTTTTAACAATTGAGCCTCGTAGCCCAAACGATAAACCGTTATTAATTTATATTTCTTAGGCATAGAAAGTCTAAACTCTCCCACCCGAGAACAATCAACGGCATATTTACCATCTTGAGTGCTTACGGTGGCATCTTCCAACGGCATACCGTCTTCATCTGTTACTTTACCTTGCAATACAACGTTTTGAGCTGAAACAAAATTTGCAAAAGATAAAAGTATAATTAAAAATAAAATTCGCATACTATAATTTCTTAAATTCCTAAAATTAGTTAGAGCAAAAATACACTTATTAACGGATATTGGTTTGAAAACATTTTGCTTTATCATAAAAACTAATTATTTTAGGGACTATTATATAAATTCTACAAAAAAAACAAAATGATTTGTCAAAAAGAAATAAGATTGCCGTCATATCCTCGCGGCTACCATTTAATAGACACTGAAATAATGGCGCAACTCCCCGAATTACCTGATACAGGCTTAGTTCATCTTTTTATAAAACACACCTCGGCAGCACTTATGCTAAATGAAAATGCCGACCCTTCCGTAAGAAAAGATTTTGATCAAATAATAAACAGATTAATTCCTGAAAACCAACCCTACTACACCCACACGGCAGAAGGACCTGACGATATGCCATCACACGTAAAATCGGGCTTGACGGGAAACAGCTTGCTAATTCCTATAACCCACGGAAAACTAAATCTGGGTACGTGGCAAGGTATTTATCTTTGCGAATTTAGAAATTTTGGTGGAAGTCGAAAAATAGTAATCACTGTTTTTTCATAGGATAAATTCTAAAAATTCAAACTTCTACCTCCAATAAGTTTAACCCCATTGGAATACAGAAAAATAACTTTAAATTTCTCTATTTTTAAAGATTACCTAAAAATATATAAAACTGTTTTTAAAATTTTAAACTTAAAAATAAGTATACATCATTCAAAACAACTAATTAATAATCAATTAGTTATAAAAAGAAGTAAACTATTGATTTAATAATGTTTGAATTTATAAAAAAAAAACGTATATTGTCGGTGAAAATTTATGCACACTTTTTGTACATAGAAAAAAAAGAACCCTCAAAATATAAAAGCCATGCCAAAAAATGATATTATTTTAATCCCGACAGATTTTTCCGAAGTTTGTGAAAATGCCATAGAACACGGCGCACAACTTGCGACAAGTTTAAACTACCGAGTCTTTCTACTTCATGTTATAAACAAAGACACCAACAAATACCTTAAAACAGAAGAATTAAATCGTAACTCTATTGCTGAAAAATTAGAAGAAATAAGCAAAACTTATGAAAAAAAATACAATTCCAAAATTGAATATATCATAAAAAGTGGTAATTTATTTGAAAAAATTGAAGAAGTTGCCGAAAAAATCTCCCCTCGTTTAATTCTTCTTGGTACTCATGGAAAAGTAGGCTTTCAGAAAATTACAGGAAGTTATGTTCTAAAAATCATAACCTCCACAGGCGTACCTACAATTATTGTCCAAAAACGAGCTTTCCAAGGCGGCTACAAAGACATTGTATTTCCTATCACTTCGCAAACACAAGACCGTCAAAAACTCAACTGGGCAATTCAAATTGCCAAAACATTTGAATCTACCGTACACCTGTTACCGAAATTTGAATCGGAGAAATTTTACAAAAACCGAATTATATCCATAACCAAACAGATAAAATTACTGCTCGACGAATTCGGAATTAAATATGTAGACAAAGTATCAGAACCCGGAGCAGGCAATTTTGCAAAACAGGTAATTGACTACGCTGTTGCCAATGAAGCCGAACTGATTATGACTTTGGTCAACAAAGATAAAAATTTCTTTTTCAGTTCTTGGGACGAACAAATTATTTACAACTCATCGCAAATACCGGTAATTTGTATTAACCCCATTACCACTAAAAAAACATCTTGGTTATACTAAAAACCTATTCCCTAAAGACCTCATTATCATAAGATTATAAATAATTTCCGACCAACGATAAATTGTTAGAGTTTAACTCATAATTCTTCAAAGACCCTTGAGACTTTAAAAGCCTCAAGGGTCTTTGAATTAACTTTTTGAGTTTTGAAATTTCCAAAAGCCTTAAATTATTATTTTTTCAATCCCTTGAAATTAAATCCAAGTGTGAAATGCAGGGTGTTTGCCAAGGGGTTGTTGCTTCCGCCCGTAGGTAAGAGGTATGCAAAATCAAGACTAAACACATTCAATTTTAAGCCCATTCCGGCGGTAAAATAGCTACGTCCGCCTTTGGTAGGGTGTTCATAAAAATATCCTGCACGCAAAGCAAATAAGTTGTTATACCAATATTCCAAACCTAAGGAATACATGTTTTCGTGCATTTCTTCCACAAATCCGTCGGGGGCATCGTTGAACGATTGGAAAACCCCTACCGGTACAGACACATCTGTTGATTTGCCGGCTTCTATGTTACCTACCGAGTCCAATCTGGGTGGTGTTGGTACTAATAGTCTACTTAAATCAAACGCAGCGCTGAGTTTATTGTATTCATCAATTTCATAAGAAAATCCAAATCCAAGACGAAGCGATGCCGGTAGAAATTCGTAGTAAGTATCGCTGTATGAAATTTTTGAACCAAGATTAGATATATTTAAACCTATGGAAAGATTTGCATTTTTACCGCTTACTTTCAATGGTTGGGTATAGTACATTGCAATGTCGCCGGCTACTGCATTACCCGGATGCGAGGGTTCGCCGCCTTGTACGGAAACGCCGCCTGTTAAGTTTGAATGAATATAACGTAAACCTATTGCGCCGGATAAATTCTCTGATAGTTTCAAAGCATAAGCAGCGTCTACTGAAAGTTCATTCGGTCTAAAATCGCGTATAGGGTATCCGGTTTCATTAGTAAATGTAATATCGCCCAGCGAAAAGTACATTAAAGAAAATCCAATAGCTTGATTATCTGAAATTTTATAGCTGCCTGAAAGATTTTGAAAGTTTATATCATCAACTAATTTTCTGAGCCACGGTATATATGAAATATTCAGCGATAGCTCATCTTTTATAAAAGCATATTTAGCAGGATTCCAGTGCATGGAATTGGCATCGGGACTTGTAGCTGCACCAACATCGCCCATTGCGCCACTTCTGGCATCGGGGGCTATTAATAAGAATGGAACTCCGGTAGTTATGGCGTTTAAATCTTGTCCCAATCTACCACTATTTTGTGCCTGTGAGGAGAAAAATGCAAGCATAACTCCTATACTAATTAATGTTATTTTTTTCAACATAATAATCTATTTTTTATAAAATTTTAATATCTTTATAACGAACAAAAATCACAAAAATTTTGCAATTGCCAAAAATATATTCATACTAAAGGCTGTTTATTTTTAATAACTACTTAAGTATCAGTAACTTTTGATATTCTTCTTGGGTACTACCATCAGAGGCACGTACTTTTACTCTGTAAATGTAAGCACCGCGTCCTATTCGGTTGCCAAAATCGTCTGTCCCGTCCCAATGAAAAGGTCCGGCTCTATAACCGTCAGTATCAACCGTTTGTTTTATGGTTTTAACTAAACGTCCGCTTGGCGAAAATATTTGTATAAGCACATCTAATTGGTCAAAAGATTTATTGTGTTCAAAATAAAAGCCGGTAGACGTAGTAAAAGGATTGGGATAATTTAAAAGGTGTTTTATAAGTAAATCAGCTTGATTTATAACGGTAAAATTTAATTCCTTATCACTTGCATTATTGTATACATCTCTTGCCGACATTTTTAACACATGTTCCCCCTCTTCCATATCAAAAAGATAATGTTTTAAGCTACCGCTTTTGTATGTGTCGAGGTCTGAAATATAATCGCTGTTTAAGTAATAGGTTTGTTGCGGGTCGTTGTCTATTATTGCTACAATGTCGTGCCCTACCGAGCCTGAGGCTGTGTTTATACCACTCTCGTCCCATAATTTTGCAAACAAAACAGGGTTTGGGTTGGTAGTTCCACCCGTTACAAAATTTTCGTTATTCATATACAAAGATATTTTCGGACCTTCTTTGTCGTCGGGATGATTTGAAGATATACCACCAATCAAAAATGATTTGTTGTATCCTTTGGCTGTTATGTTTTTGTCGGCGGCATAGTAAGTTACTTTTCCGGTGTCTAAATTCAAAAATATGTCGCGAGGCACTATAAAATCAAATTTAAAGTTTCCTTGCTTAACGGAAGCTTGTCCTTTGAAAAGCACATTTTTCCGGTCGTTATACGTAAAGGGAGATGATTCAGGGTCATTAGCCAAAGTAACGACTTGCTGTGATTTGTCGAAAACTTGTGAGTATAATTTACCGTTGAAATCACGTAGAAGTTCGCCATTATCATTTTCTACATGTCCTGTAATTCTTACTTTTGAAAGTGCTTTTATTGTATCTTTAAAATTTTCTGCCGGTTGTCCGTTTATTGTTTCCGTAATTATATTATGATGTCCGTATCCGACTTTCAAAGAAGGGTCGCCCAGTAAGAAAAATATCAAATCGTTTGAGTTTCCGTTCCTGTAATTTTTTGTCAATCTGATAACATCGCCAAGTCTGAGCTTTTCTCCATTTTCATCTTTTTTAAAAACAAATCTGTAAAATGCACTTGTCAGTCTGGAATTGTGGAACATATATGCAATTCGGGCTGTGGTAAACATTGCTATTGCTCCTCCTCTTTTTTTGAAAAAAACACGTTCACCGGCAGATAGGAAGGAGTAGTCATCAAATCCTGTAAAGCTACAAGTAGCTGTAACAAATAAAGCTAAACGGTCGAAATTTGTCCAATTTTCAATATCTTTAAAAGTAAGCACCCGTTCGTCAGCCCAGCCTTTTTTACCGCCGTGTCCTAAGTATGTTACTATTAATGAACCTTTAAGTACACTGTTGTTGATAGCTGCTTGAGCTTCGGGATAACGCTCACCGCCCGTTCCCGACTCTTGCGGGTAACTATCGAAATAAATTTTTGTTATATCAAACCAAGGATATTTTTTACCTACTGTTTCAGCTATAGAATCGGCATCTTCTACGTGTGTATTAGTATTTTGGTCGTCTGCAACAAACACCAATTTATTTCTCCAGTTACCATAGGTTTTATAATCTTGATAATGCTCTAATTTTTCTAAATAATCGGCTGCTTGACTTACGGTAGAAGCAGGTATTCGTCCTACACCTACGTCTAACAATCCCTTCAAAACGCTACCAACCTCCCCCTCGCCGTCATCTAAAACACCAAAATAATCATCGGAAAAATAAGAACCTCCTTCGCCTACTGAATTGCCTGCTTCGTAGCTTAAGATATAATTTGTATTACCTTCAAAATCACCTTTATTATCATAAGAAGCATCGCCGAAAAGCAGCAAATAGCGTATTGCATCTTGCGGTTGTGGCGCTCGGTCGTAAATCATTTTCACAAAATTTCTGATAGCTGAAACATCAGGCATACCGCTTGAAAATTCATTGTAAATTTTATCAGGCGTGGTAATATATACTTTCAGTCCCTCTTTTTCGCGCATTTTTTTTATTTGTTCAGCATAACTGTAAAAAAGCGGGTGGCTTACTATCAGCATATCAATATCATAAGGCAAAGCATGTAAATTCTGATTTTCTATTTTTTCGGCATCAGAAATATCGGGCGTAAGATAATCACTTGCTTTAAAGATAATAAATTCCTTTACTTCGTCAGTTGGCACAGTAAAACTTATTTCGCTTCCCGATAAATTGTATTTTTGTTTTTTCGGCACAACAGGATTTGTAATATCCCAAATTTCTAATCCGGCTTCGGCATTTGATATGATATACTTGGCGGTTTTTCCCGAAATTTTAATTTTTGGATTTGAAAAGTGCATAGCCGTTCCTGTCCACTTCAAACTACGAGTTGCCGTAACATTTATATAATTCAACCAGCCTCGCCACGATGGCGAAAGTTGATTATAGGTTAATTTCACTTCTACTGAATTGTCCTTTTCGGGAAAAGTTGTAAAAGTAAGTGAATTGCCCATTGCATGGTTATAGTAAGCTGATAATCTATCAATTGATATACTTCCATTGTATTGTCCTGACTGCACACTAAATCTTGAAACAGAACCTGCTGCCGCTGCTACATATATTTCCACCTTAGCTTGTTTAGTTTTCACTATATTAGGAAAATCAAAAACATAGTTTCTCGAAAGTTGAATATCAAAAATATCGCCGTAAAATTCGCGTCCGGTTTTACCTATATTAACTTCATTGGGGTTTATTTCCTTAAAATCTAAAAATTCTCTTACTTCCATATTTGCGCCACCCTGCAAAGAAGCTTGCTCAGACATTTGATTATTGTAACCGCTGTTGTAATCGGAAGTAAAGAAATAATAAGCATAGTCGGAATAGTAGTGTTCGTTCATGTGATACTTATCTAAAGTGTCGATGTAATAAGCTTTATGCGGACCTTTGGCATAAAATAAAATTCCGTTTTCATCGTGTACTATTGCGTTTTCCAAAAGGTCGGAAGGTGCTGTTCCGTCGTTCAGGTATGATAAAAGTCCGGCATCATTACCAAATACCCTTACTTGCTTAGGGTTTTCAATTCCCATATCCGACAATTGCTCATAAGTAAGCCTGTACACTCCGCTTTCGGATATTTTTACTTTGTACCACGTACCACTTGCCAATACGGAGCTGCTTGCATACCGAGTAGGTTTATAATTTTTTGTTGATTTTCCTGTGTATGTATAGTACAAATCAGCAGAAATTAATTTTTCTACTCCCGCAGCTGTCTTTCTGAAAGGTATAATTTTAAAAATAATTTTAGATTTCCCGCGAGCTTTTTCTACGGAGCTTTGTACCTCAAAATATTTTTTCAAATCTTGGTTTCCAAGCAATTCCACTTCCTCGCTTTTGAGTTTTTCTGTACGCACAGATTTTAATATCACCTTATAATTATCGCCTATATTACCGCCCGACAAATCTGTACCTGTTACAAAATAAGGAAGCTTATAGTCCCTACCACCATAAATAGCATCAGTAAAATGCAATAATTTATATGGTGTTTCTCCTTGCTCCGAAATAATATTTTTTGTCCATTGGAGTTTTATATGTATACTTTGCGCCCTGGATAAAAATCCCGACAACATAAAAATAATGAAAAATAAAACGTGTTTGATATTGTGTGTACTCATATTGATTTAAAAAATAAAGTTTCAAAATATAAAAAGAAAATCAATTATAACCGATTTCTCTTATTTAAACGTATCTTTTTTTTACTGATTATATTAGTAATAACAAAAAATACCTCAGCTCAACTTTTTACTCAAAGCATGCCTCTATGGGAGCCGCTTCTCATAAACCCTGCCTACGCCGGTGCGGCAGATTGCAAACGTGCAAATTTACAATTTCAAAGACAAATAAACTATGATTATGCAACTTTTTCTTACTTACACCATTTTACCGATAAAAATATAAGCCTTGCAACCCCCATAACAAACCGCATAGAGGGCAAAAGCATAAATAATTTCACAGCAGGTATTATTTTTTCAAAATCTATAGAAATAAATAAATACAACATAATGTCTTTTGCACTGCAAGCCGACTATCTACAACAAAACATAATAAGCGAAAATCTAATTTTCAGACATCAAATAGACCCGCTAAACGGCAATGTATCAGCTCAAAGCCACGACTACAAATTTCCCGTAGTACGACTTGCCGATTTCTCTGCCGGAATACTATTCCACACACCCTCAATAAGAGCCGGTATAGCATATCAAAACCTTTCGGGACTGTACAAAGTTCACGAAGAGCTTAAAATAAAACCCTCCGTAACAGTTCATTTTGGAAAAAGTATAAAATTTTCATCACACCGCAAAAATAAATTAATAATTCCGGAGTTTTTTACACAATATACAGATAAGCACTTTCGTTTTGCCTTTGGCACATCAATATACTATGGTATTTTTTCGGGACAAATTATATTAAAACATATACCAACTAACAAAAGTTTTTGGGCAACAGCCGGTATTCGTATAAAACATAAAAAAATTTCATATGGATACGCCTATCAGTGGATGATTGCAGGGGATTTGGCACAAGGTTTGAGCAGTCATTCCATAAATATTTCATTAAAATATCAATGTAAATCAAAAAGAAATAAAAAAAATACAATATTTTGTGCAATATTATAGTTATATTTGTAAACTCAAATTTTGAAATAAAACAGGTTATATTATGAAAATGAGACGATTTTTAATGCTTTCAGTTCTAATATCAGTAGTTGCACTGCTTAGCTCGTGCGGTGGAGAACGCGGAATAGGACTTGGCAACGTATCCAACACAACAGGCTGGGCATACAATGACGCTGAAAACGGTGGATTTGAAGTAGCACCATACCAAGAACAACGTACCGGACCGGGATTGGTACTAATAGAAGGCGGAGCTTTCCAAATGGGACGAGTAGAACAAGACTTAATGTACAACTGGGACAACAGTCCAAGACGAGTTACAGTAACCTCATTCTACATGGACCAAACAGAAGTACGAAATGTAGACTATCGTGAATACACACACTGGCTGCGTCGTATATTTGTTGAAATGAAACACGTATACCAAGATGCTTTACCCGACACACTCGTTTGGAGAAGACCTCTTGCATACAACGAACCCTATGTAGAATACTACTTTAGGCATCCCGCATATCACAACTACCCCGTAGTAGGAGTAAACTGGAAACAAGCAAGCGACTACTGCCTCTGGAGAACAGACCGCGTAAATGAACAAATATTAGTAGATGAAGGTATATTAGAACACAACCCGACAGACCAATCAGGACAAAGAAACTTCAACACAGAAGCATACTACGCAGGATACTACGAAGGACAAGTAAGACGAAACCTCCCAAGACTCGACGGAGAAGGTGAACGTCCGGTGAAAATGGAAGACGGTATATTACTTCCCAAATACAGACTTCCTACCGAAGCAGAATGGGAATATGCAGCATTAGCTCTCAAAGGAAACTCAGAAACATCGCCCGAAAGGATATGGTCACATAAATTATATCCATGGAACGGACACTACCTACGTAATGACAACAGAAGAGACTTAGGTAAATTCAGAGCAAACTTCAAAAGAGGAAGAGGAGATATGATGGGGGTTGCAGGAGCATTAAACGACAATGCGGCAATAACCGCTCCCGTAGACTCGTACTGGCCAAACGACTACGGATTGTACTGTATGGCTGGTAACGTAAACGAATGGGTACAAGACGTATACCGTCCAATGTCGTCGGCAGATGTCGAAGGATTTAGACCTTTTCGTGGTAATATATTCACTGTACTGGCAACCGACGACGACGGTAACTTCTTAGAACCCGACAGCCTGGGACGTATGAGAAGAAGGAGAATGACTGCCGAAGAAAATGTACACAGACATAATTACAGAAATTCATACAACATAAACTACAAAGACGGTGACGTACAATCAAGCGTAGTAGAAGACTGGAACTCTCCCGTAACTGAAAACTCTAACAAAATGTACCTGCAAGGTGATGCAAATCATAAAGATATGCGTTCTCTTATTTCTGACCATGCAAGAGTATACAAAGGTGGTGGATGGAGAGACAAACCATACTGGTTAGTAGCAGGCAACAGACGATTCCTTGACGAAAAAGAAGCAAGAGACGACTTAGGTTTCCGTTGCGCAATGACAAGAGTAGGTAATCCTGCCGGAAATTAATTTAAAATTTAATTAAAAGTAAACTCTAAAAAATAATAAGCCTCGCTTCTTACAGCGAGGTTTTTTTAAATTATGGATATAAAAAAAATATACCAAGCAATAAAAGACCCAAAAAAAATACAAATAGACAGCCGAAAAATAAAAAAAGGTGATATATTCTGGGGTTTAAAAGGCGATAATTTTGATGGTAATAAGTTCATAAAAGAAGCTATTGAAAAAGGTGCGGAAATAGCAATTACGGACAATGAAAATTTCAAAAATTTAGACAATACAATATACACGCCCAATAATCTGCAAACCCTGCAACAGCTTGCCGCATACCACAGACAAATACTTAACATTCCCATAATAGCTCTTACCGGAACTAACGGCAAAACAACAACTAAAGAACTTATTAACAAAACTTTAAATCAAAAATTCAATACAAAAGCAACGCAAGGAAATCTAAATAATCACATAGGCGTACCACTAAGTTTGTTGACTTTTGACAGTAGCACTGAAATAGGCGTAATAGAAATGGGAGCAAACCACCCCCGCGAAATTGCCCAACTGTGCCAAATAGCACAACCCAACTATGGATTGATAACAAATATAGGCAAAGCACACTTGGAGGGCTTCGGCTCTTTTGAAGGCGTAGTAAAAACCAAAACAGAACTGTATGACTATTTGAAAAACAAAATGATTTTTGTAAATAATGACAACCCGTTGTTGATAGAAAAATCTCAAGGTATAAAAAAATTTACCTACGGCACTTCCCAAAATGCAGACCTGCAAATAAATTTGACACAAACTAAACCATATCTTAAATTAGAAATACAAAAGCCTTATGAATTTAGTATAAATACCCAACTTACAGGAACTTACAATTTTGAAAACACAGCTGCGGCAATAGCAATAGGAATATATTTTAAACTTACACCTCAACAAATTGCAAATGCAATAAGCAATTACAAACCGGACAATAATCGCTCACAAATCATAAGACACAACAACGCCCGCATAATTTTAGATGCTTACAACGCCAACCCCGCAAGCACAAAAGCTGCCCTCGAAAATATATTTTCTTCTGACGAAAAACACCTTATTATTATATTAGGCGACATGTTTGAACTTGGACAATATGCAGAGCAAGAACACCAAAATATTATTAAAAAAATTATTGTATATTCGCAGCAAAATACAAACAAACAAATACAACTTTATGCAGCCGGAACAAATTACCGTAAAGCAATTTACAACATAAATTTACCCCCAAATATAGAAGTAACTGTAAACGAAACAACAAACGAACTCAAAAAAATAATTGAAACAAAAAAAATAAATTCAAACAGTATTATACTAATAAAAGGCTCAAGAGGTATGGCTATGGAAAAATTAATCCCAACAGTGAAAAGGATAATAAATTGAGAATTAAGAGTTAAGAGTTAAAAATTAAGAGTTAAAAAATAATCTACATCATACTGATAGTAAGTTAGTTATGTGTTTTTATGTATTCTTAAGAGAAGTGCTAAATATCTTATAATCAGTTTATTAACTTGGCATTCACACACATATTGTAATTTACTGATTATTAGTAGTTTATTACTATTGCGAGGGCTTCGCCGTTAGTAATTGAGAATTGAGATTTGAGATTTGAGAATTGAAAATAAAACGGCTAAGAATCGGACACAAAACACCACAGAACTCGCTAACTATTAAACATTTACAGAAAATTAATTAATATTTTTATAAATTTTAAATAATAAACAAATGAAAAATATCTTATCATTTATTTTGTTTCTGACATTTGCCCTTGGCGGATATGCACAAGAAACTATCATTCAGTTTGAGGTAAAATCAAAAAAAGAACTGCAAAAAATTGCAGAAATTGTATCAATAGACCACGGAAGTACCGAAAACCTCGTAAAAGCCTATGCCAATCCGCGTGAGCTGAAGGAATTTAAAAAATTGGGCTACGACTATAAAGTACTCCCCCACCCCTCAATAGGAAAATCATTGACTATGGCAACAACCATAGACGAAATGGCAAACTGGGACAGGTATCCCACACATCAAGTATATCTTGACTTATTAAGTAAATTCGCCAACGACCATCCCGACATCTGTAGATTAGAAACACTAGGTACTTCCGAAGCAGGACGCGAAGTAAAAGTTATCAAAATAACTGACAACCCCGATGTAGACGAAGAAGAACCTGAATTTTACTACACCGGACAAATGCACGGCGACGAAATAATAGGATATATAATGCTTTTACGTTTAATAGACTATATATTAAACAATTATGGCACTATCGAACGCATTACCACACTAGTAGATAATTACGAAATATGGATAAATCCACTCTCAAATCCTGACGGAACATACACCGACAACGACAATACAGTAGCAGGAGCAACACGAGCCAATGCCAACGGAGTAGACTTAAACCGAAACTTCCCATCTCCCAACAAACCTAATCCAACCTACCAAAATGAAGCCGAAGTACAAATGCAACTTAATTTTGCCGACAACCACCACTTTGTAATGTCATCAAACATACACAACGGCGTTGAGGTAGTTAATTACCCATGGGATAGCTGGGCTTCCGAAACCAGACCACATGCCGACCATGAATGGTGGAAACATGTATCGCGAAACTATGCAAATACAGTTCACGAAAACGCACCCAACTCATACATGGAAAGCCACACCAACGGTGTAACACACGGAGGCGACTGGTACGAAGTAAATGGAGGTAGACAAGATAATATGGGGTATTTCAAATATTGTAGAGAGTTTACATTGGAACTTTCAGACACAAAAATGTTAAATGCCGAAGAACTGCCTGCTCACTGGAACTACAATAGAGACGCGCTTATAGGATACATAGAAGAATGTTTATACGGATTTCATGGAACAGTGAAAAACACAAACGGCGACCCATTAGATGCTAAAATAGAAGTATTGAACCACGATAAAGACAACTCCGAAGTATATACCGACCCAAGCAAAGGCGACTACTACCGCCCAATAGAACCCGGAACATATCAAGTAAAATATTCCTGCGACGGATATATACCTCAAACACACACAATTGAAATAACAGACTGGGAAACAGGTATTATAAAAAATATTGTATTAGAAGAAGCAACACAAACAACCCTGTCGGGTACAGTAACCGAAGCTAATACAAATACCCCTTTAGGAAATGTGAAAATTCAAGTTTTAAACACATCAATTTCATCTGTTTATACCGACAACAACGGACAATATTCAATCCCAAACATATATGAGGGAAACTATGAAATAAAAGCAAGCCTATCGGGATATACTACCTCTATTAAAAATATTGACCTTACAAGTTCAAGCAATACTCTTGATTTCACTCTTTCGGAAAGTACAGCATGCAGTTTTGAAAACGGAATAAACCCCATATTCAACACATCGGGAAACAACGCATGGGTAAGAACCTCCGAAGAAAGCTATGACGGCGACTATTCTTTATGCTCTGCCGATATATCAGACGGTCAAACTTCATCATTAGAAGCTACTGTAAATATACTTAACGCCGGTGATGTTTCTTTCTACAGAAAAGTTTCGTCAGAAGAAAGTTACGACTGGCTGTATTTTTACATAGACGGCGAGAAAAAAGGCGAATGGAGCGGTGAAGAAGACTGGGCTAAAGTAAGCTATCCTGTAAGCAGCGGCAACCACACTTTCAAATGGGATTACCAAAAAGATGGCTATTCATTAAGCGGTGAAGATAAAGCATGGATAGACTATATTGAATTTCCTGAACATGAAGAACAACAAGTGTATAGCGTTACATTTAACGTTAAAAATGGTTCAGAACCTATAAGTGGAGCTTCTGTGCAGTTCAACAACACAACACAAACTACCAACGACAACGGACAAGCTGTATTTTCAGAAATATCACCCGCCAACAATATGGCATATACCATAGATGCAACAGGATTTACTACAAAAACAGGTACAATAAATGTTACGAATGATGATATTACGGAAAATGTATCAATGGAAAAATCTACATTCAAAGTTACCTTCAAAGTTAGAGCGGCAAACACACCCGTAGCAAATGCAGAAGTTACTTTGGATGGATACAATTCTCAAACAACCGACAATACAGGAAAAGCCGTATTCAATAACGTAGAATACAACACAAATCCGGGCTACAACTACACGGTAACAGCCGAAGGATTTGAGGATCACAACTCACATATTAGTGTAAATGGAGCTAAAGAAATATTGGTAAATTTAAGCACAATAAACATAATTGATTACGAAGCCCAAAATATAACGATATTTCCAAATCCTGCTTCAACAACATTTACAATAAAATATGACCAACTCTCAAAACTTAAAGCAATACAGATATTTGACCTTTACGGGAAAAAAATATACGAATCGAACATAACAACTCAAAAAATTAAAGTAGACAAATTGCCCAAAGGTTTTTATACCGTTAAACTACTCGGCAAAAACATTAATGTCGTTAAAAAACTCATAATTCAATAACTTTTCTTTTCATAATAATTCCCACGGAAGCTGCCTGTAGATGGGCAGCTTTCAATTTTTATGATAATCTCCGAAACCGAATTACAGATTAAACCCCAATTGCAATAAGAAAATTAAATTTTTCTATAAAAAATTTGCATAATTAAAATTGAAGATATTTTTTTGCACTGTTATTCTATTGATACGAATTAAGTTGAAAAACATTTGGAACAAATGTTAGGTAACGTAATAAATATAAAATTTATATTTCCATGCTGAACTTTAAAACTACATTTATGAGGTTATTTTTGAAAATATTTTTGTTACTTTTTATGTGTAATGCAAATGCTCAAAATGTAACCGTTAGCGGCTTTATAAAAGATAAAAATACAGAAGAACCTTTATTATTTGCAAACTGTACAGACTCACTCAGTGGAAAAAATGTAGTCTCAAATAGTAACGGTTTTTTTAGTATTAGAGCAAAAAACGGTAGAGTTTGCCTTGCTGTATCTTACCTTGGCTACAAGACTGTAAAAAAACAATTTCAAACGTACAAGGATACTACTATCAATATATTTTTAAGCCCAAAATCTCAAGAATTAGAAGAAGTTGTTGTCAATGCTTATATTCCTGTAAACCAGCAAGTAATAATGGGAAAAACTACAATTCCCGTAAAAACAATAAAAACGCTCCCG
>PDWJ01001282.1_pt1 | contig 32543 bp, 20 predicted proteins | sample 1430881 | NCBI WGS metagenome assembly PDWJ01 (sample SAMN01162460, study PRJNA174530) | Oral metagenome, whole genome shotgun sequencing project. | biome: Marine environment; feature: Marine mammal; material: Swab sample of the gingival sulcus; isolation source: swab sample of gingival sulcus...
CCGTCCTCAAGCGTGACAACCCCGGTAACATCCGTCGTACGGAAGTAAAACTGCGGACGGTAGCCGTTAAAGAACGGCGTATGACGACCACCCTCTTCCTTGCCGAGGATATAGCACTCTGCCTTAAACTTGGTATGCGGCGTTATCGTCTTCGGGGCAGCAAGTACCTGACCGCGCTCGATCTCCTCTCGCTTGATGCCGCGCAGCAAGGCCCCAATATTATCACCCGCCTGACCCTCGTCAAGAAGCTTGCGGAACATCTCGACACCGGTACAGGTCGTCTTCGCCGTCTTGCGGATTCCAACAATCTCCACCTCGTCGCCAACATGGATCACTCCACGCTCGACACGACCAGTCGCAACTGTACCACGACCAGAGATCGAAAAAACATCCTCAACCGGCATCAAAAACGGCTGGTCAACGTCACGCACAGGCTCTGGAATATACGAATCGATCGCCGCCATCAGATCCCAGATACATTTGCTCTTCTCCGCATCTTCAGGATTCTCAAGCGCCTGCAGCGCCGATCCCTGAACAAAAGGAATATCATCCCCCGGAAACTCGTATTTGTCGAGAAGCTCGCGAAGCTCCATCTCGACAAGCTCGATCAGTTCCTCGTCATCGACCATATCGCACTTGTTCAAAAAAACCACAATCGCTGGAACACCAACCTGACGGGCGAGAAGGATATGCTCTCGGGTCTGCGGCATCGCTCCATCGGTCGCTGCAACGACCAGGATCGCACCGTCCATCTGCGCTGCACCGGTGATCATGTTCTTGATATAGTCCGCGTGGCCAGGGCAGTCAACATGTGCATAGTGACGGCTCTCGGTTTCATACTCCACATGCGCCGTCGCAATCGTTATACCACGCTCCTTCTCTTCCGGCGCCTTGTCGATCTCGCTGAAATCGGTAAACGCTGCCTGACCCTTTGTCGACAGTACGCGGGTTATTGCAGCGGTCAGGGTCGTCTTGCCGTGGTCGATATGACCGACTGTACCTACGTTGACATGCGGCTTTGTCCTTTCAAATTTTTCCTTTGACATTTTGAACCGGTGACCTCATCCTTACCAAGGATGCGCTCTACCGACTGAGCTACGTGGGCGACCCGCTGCAACCAAAAAAAAATGGAGCGGGAAACGAGAATCGAACTCGCGACCCTCAGCTTGGAAGGCTGATGCTCTACCAATTGAGCTATTCCCGCTCGACTATCTTAATCTCTACAAAGATGTAATAGAAATGGTGGAGGGGGGAGGATTCGAACCTCCGAAGGCTGAGCCGACAGATTTACAGTCTGTTCCCTTTGACCGCTCGGGAACCCCTCCACAGAGCTGTCTATAGCAGACAGAACACTAGTATGTAGCTACAATCACTTTGTAAAGTTTCTTTTGGAGCTGGCGATAGGACTTGAACCCACAACCGCCTCATTACAAGTGAGATGCTCTACCAATTGAGCTACGCCAGCTTATAAGGTGAGAGAATATACTCTCTTGACCGGGAGAGTGCAAGATATATTTTGGAGTGTCATAACTTTTCCGGCAACAGTCACCACCCCCAGCCTTTGGGTTTGCAAACCAACCGGTAAAGGGCAGGAACCGGGATCTCAGACCGGATTCCTGCCCAATCACTGCTTACTCTTCCTGCTTGCCGCCGGCGTATACGCTGTTGTGGTATTTTTCAAAGGTATAGGCGGTTGTCCGATAGAACAGATGCGCAAGCTTTGTGTACGGCAGGTAGAGGAAAAGCATCATCACCGATACAAGATGCAGGAAGTAGACAATATAGCCAAAGGTCGGCATGCCGGACCAGCGAAGAAGCTGTGCCCCGATACCTGTGACCCCAACTGCGGTAATCTCCCAGATCAAAAACCAGTCGTAGAAGGTTGGCTGGGTATTGGCCTCCCTTTCCGATCTCTTTCTGTTGGCCCACAGAACGGCAATGCCAAACACCAGGGCTACGGCACTGACATTTGCCAGGATCTTGAACGGATCAGACAACGGCAGCGGCCCGTGCAGCGAAGGCCAGATAAGCCCGAGGATATCCTGCTTTAACAGGGACCAGCAGGTGACAATAAACAGGCCGATAAAGGCAAACATCAGCGGCAGATGGCCACGCACGCGATCTGACTGATCGCCACACTCCTTGAAACGGTCGTGTCGTAAGATTTCCAGCACCGAAGGCCATACAAAATCAACGAGAAATCTCAGTATAGACGGCCTGAACTGCTCATTGACTCCGGCATTCTTGGCCATGACTTTCCACATCTTTACAATCCCCATTCCTGCGGAAAAAAGTGCCAGACCGAGCGACGGCAGCATAATGGAAACGATAAAGAAAATATTTTTTGCATACCATTTAAAGTCCCAATGGCCAAAGAAATGCGTGTAACCGTACTGGGCAAAGTATTCCTTCGAGGGGATATGCATGGCCCCGGACAAGAACCACATGACAAGCATAATAACCATCGGGATACCAATCAACATCGGCAAGCCCTTGGCGTTTGCGGCCAGTTTTGCCAGAGGTTGAGGCCATCCATAGAAGGTGTACGCATAGGAACGTATCGCGCTCAGCACATCACCGGGCTTGGCTCCACGAGGACAATTCGCGGTACAATCCCCACATTGATGGCATAAAAAGACATCCGGATCGGTGACAAGTTTATCCTTCATCCCCCAGCCTGCCCAGATCATCTCCTTGCGCGGAAAGGGCTTGCCCTCCTTGGAAAGCGGACACATGACAGAGCAGGTCGCACACTGATAACACTTTTTCAGCGTATCACCACCCGCCTCCTTCAAGATCCGGATAAACTCTAAATCAGGTTGAACGTTCATTTCTTTCTCCTGTTCAATTATCAATACGATTACACATCAGCAGCTTTTCATTCGAGACCCGTCAACTGACTGCACAGCAGGCAGCCCTATTGATAAAAGCAGGTTAGAAGCCTTTAAACGGATTTGGGCCCATCTCTACAATCTCCTCGACAAAGTCGTTGATAATCTGAGGAATCTTATCGTAATCTGTTATAGCCACTTGCTGAGCGGAGCATCTCTCCGGCTCAAGTCCAAGTGTGGACAAGGTATCACCGATATTTTCCATTCGTTTGTGAGCAATCTCCGAGCCCTTCACAAAGTGACACTGATAGTCGTCACCGTAGGAACAGCCAAGCAGCATGGCGCCGTCCATTCCCGCAGACAGGGCATCACGTATCCAGGCCATATTCACCGAACCCAGACAACGTACCGGAATAAAGCGTACCATATGGTTCAGACCATGCCGCTTCATTCCGGCCATATCGAGTGCAGGGTAGGCATCGTTCTCACAGACAAAGACCAGAATACGCAGTCTCTCTTCATCGTCCTCGGGAACCTCGATCGACTTGATCATAGAGCCAATCAGATCAATGTTGTAGTCTTTGAAGCCGATAATCCGCTCCGGACAGGCCCCCATACAGGTTCCACAGCGCCGACAGCGTGTCGGGTTCGGCAGAGGGGTTCCCTTTTCGTCATCGTCCAGGGCGCCAAAGGGGCACTCTTCGGTACAACGCTTACACTGCGTACAGCGCTGCATAAAGAATTCAGGATAGGTGGCATCCCCGGACCTCGGGTGTACCGAGACGCCACGATCCGCCGACTCGATACATTGTATCGCCTTCAACGCTGCTCCGGTTGCGTCATCGACCGCCTCTTCCATGGTTTCAGCCTTCCTGACACCGCCACAGGCATAGACCCCGGTGCGTCTTGTTTCATAAGGAAAACAGATAAAATGGGAATCGGCATAGCCGTCAAAGAGATCAAGATCGTTAAAGCGAGGACCCTGACGGTAGGCAAGATTGACCGAGTTTTCATGGAGGGTTACCGGCTCCATACCGGCGGCCAGCACCACCATATCGACATCTATACTGATATCCTCACCGAGCAGGGTATCTGACACCGAGACAGTAAGGCCATTACCTTTTTCCTCGACCTGAGTGACACAGCCCTTGGTCAGGAAAACACCGTCGTTGTTCTGAACGTTTTTATAAAACAGCTCCATAGAGCCAGGCGTTCTCATATGCTGATAGAGAATATACGCCCTGCCGTCTTCATTGTCTTCGCAGACATACTGGGCCTGCTTCAGTGTCACCATCGAGGTGACAGAGTTACAGTAGGGGAAGTCCTGATCATTTTCCTTGCCTCCCGGGCTCTGAACGAAGGCAACATTTGCAGGCACCTTGCCCTGCTTGGCAAGTCGTTCAAACTCTGCGTTGGTGACGACGTTGGCCAGGGTTCCGTGCCCAAGATGCGTGTACTGGGAGACATCGGCCGGTTTCCAGCCGGTGGCAAGGATGACGGAGCCAACCTTTATGGCATCAGGGTTAATCTCTGTATATTTTTGCAGACCAGCATTGGGATCTTCCTTTTCGCCCTTGTCGATCAGTTCCTGCTCGTCAACACCTACCTTGGCAGGGGCATCCCACTCGTTTTTTGTCCCGGCCTCTTTCAAAGAGATGCCAAAATCCCCCGGCGATCCGGTAATCCGGGCAACCTCTGTCCCGGTTTTTACGGTTATCCGGGGATTATCAACAACCTCGGCAATCAACGACTCAATCGGGTTTGTTTCAAGTGCTGTCCAGGGAGCCTGGGTCGGAAAAGACTTTCTCCAGCCAAGGGCCTTGCCGCCCAGCTGCTCTTCCCTTTCAACGAGGACAATATCATACCCGGCAAGCGCTGCCTCCTTGGCCGCGGTCAACCCGGCCAGACCGCCCCCCATAACCAGAATGGTCTTGTTCAACGCCTCAAGCTGATAGGGCTCGGCCGGCTCTGTTTTCTGGGCCCGGGTGCAGGCCATACGCATATAATCGGCCGCGGTTTCTGCGAGGAACTCAGCGGCTTGTGCATGCGGCTCTTCGCCCTCTTTCGGCTTTTCTTCGGCCCAGACCACCTGTTCCCGGAGGTTGGCACGTACGACAATGGTATCGTCGCCAAAATCAAACCATTCTGTCAAAAGGCGCGGCGAACAACCACCGATAACAACCGTATTTACCCCGTTCTTTACATCCTCTTCAATGACCGCCCGACCTTCGGCACCGCAAAAAGAATCGTGGACCTTACACTCCATAGACATTTCGCCGGAGACAACCTCGGAGAGGGCCTCAAGATCAAGCGCGTCACTAATGCCACAACCAGCACAAATATATGCGCAATATTTCTTATCCATCGATTCTTACCTCCTGGAAGTCTGAATTGCCTTTAATGCAGCAGCAGTTGAGGATTGGGTACAGGTAACAACATCTGCAGCCTTTTTGGCGCAACCAGCAGATATCATCGCCTTCTGGACATTGGAGATGAGAAAGCCGTTGGTATCAATTCCCAGTTCGGCAGGGGCCTGCTGCCCACTGAACGAAGGCTCCATACCCGTTGCCAGAACGGCCATATCAACCCTTTGCGACAATTTCTCGGCAGTGACCGCGTTTTCGGCGATGACGGTGACGCTGCCATCCGCCTCCGGGACGATGTCGGCGACTTTTCCTTTGACAAAAGTCGCATTTTCGTCCTGCATTCTGGCCTCTCTAAACTTCTCGTACTTACCAGGGGTTCTCAGGTCGATATAGAAGACGTAGATCTTTGCTTCCGGGTATTGCTCGCGTACATAGGTCATCTGTTTGAGGGTGGCCATACAACAGATATGCGAACAGAACTCGAGATGGTTTTCATCACGGGACCCGGCACATTGCACAAAGGCTATTGAGTCAATTTCCTTGTTGTCCCCCGGACGCAGAATCTTGCCGTTAGTCGGACCGCTGGGAGCGGCCAGCCGTTCAAACATCATATTGGTGACAATCGACTGGGACTGACCAAACTTCAGATTCTGCATTTTGCTCGCGTCATACGGCCGCCAGCCGGTGGCCCAGACAATCGAGCCAACATGGATGGTGCGGGTTTCAACCTCCATATCCAGATCGATGGCGTCATGTTTACAGGCCGCCCTGATGACATCGGCACCCTTGGCACTCAGATTGTCTTTATCGATAACATAGCGCCTGGGGAAGGCCATAATATGAGGCAAATAGACCGCCTTGCGTTTATCCATGCCAAAGTTAAACTCATTGTCAACCTCGTCAGGACAGGCGTCGGCACAGGTCCCGCATGAAGTGCAGTTACTGTTGATATAGCGCGGCGTCGTCTCCAGCTCGACCTCATAATTCCCCGGTGTACCGGAGATCGACTTCACCTTGGTCATGGTATATGTTCTAATTTTTCGATTGTCCCTGATTCGCCTGAAGTTGATCTCAAGCCCACAACTCGGGGGGCACATTTTCGGGAAATACTCATTGAGCTGGGCAACACGTCCACCCAGGGACGCCTCTTTTTCTACCAGAAAAACATCCTTCCCGACTTCAGCCGTTTCCAAGGCAGCAGTCAAGCCGCTGATACCTCCGCCTACGACCAATACCGCACCCGAGGTGCCTTGCTCGTCAGCCATACCTAACCTCCATAAATAACCAGAATATTATACCCTTAGCAAAGAAGCTGTTTCTCTCAAGGTCTCGATAAATAACCACCGTCGCAACCGTTTGCTCTCCAGGGATTGTATCCTTTGTCTTGCACCTCAAAAAACCATGCCTCACTGACACGAAAAGATACCCCGCATAGAATACTCTATTTCACGGGAAGAACAATTCTTTCTGCAAAACAGCACTGCATGACAAAAAAATCTCCAGAAGCCGAAAGACTTCTGGAGATTACGAAGCTCACATCAAGCAACCCTCCCCGATGTTATATCCAGGGGTCGGTTTCAATGATGTTCAGGCATTCAACCTTTTCACACTTCCACTCCTGGGTTTCAGGATCAAAGGTAGAATTGACAAAACACTTCCAGTTCTCATCATCACAGGTCGGATAATCGGACCTGTAATAGAATCCCGGATAACGGGACTCCTTACGGAACTCAATGTGACGGATATGGGTCTCAACACACCAGATACGGTGGTAGTTCTCCCAGCAGCGCAGCAGCTCGTGCAGATCGCCAGCGGCCATCTTCTCGGCATCCTCGCGCAGCAGGCGAAGCAGGTCAAGGCAGATATTGAGCAGCTTGCCAGAGGTCATATAGTAGGTTGCAACCCCGCCACCATACTCATCGGTGGCCTTCATAAGCCGCATCATCAGACCAGAAGGCTTGCAGTAATTGGGGTTGACATCTGCCATTGTAGAGGCGTCCTTGAACTCTTCATAGCGCTTCACCGGTGCATAGATCTCGTCGGCAATCTCCTGCGCAGTCTGCTTGAGCTCCGGTTTAAAATCGGCATGATCACGGCAGAACTTGACCATCTGCTTGGCCGCAATACGACCCTCGGCATGGGATCCTGAAGAGAACTTATGCCCTGAGGCGCCAACCCCGTCACCTGCGGTGAACAGACCGTCGACAGTGGTCATACGGTTGTATCCCCACTTGTACTTATGGGCACGGGACTCGTGCTGTACGTCGGGTACCCAGTCCTCGTTCGGGCCGGAGGTCCAGATCCCGCAACAGCCAGAGTGGGAACCCAGCATATAGGGCTCGGTGGGCATAATCTCAGAACCAACCTTCTCGGGCTCAATGTTCGCACCAGCCCAGAGACCAGCCTGACCAACGGACATATCAAGAAAATCTTCCCAGGCCTCAGACTCAAGATGCTTCCAGAATTTTTTGAGGCTTCTATCATCCATTCCAGCCTCACGACGCTCATCCAAGAAGGCGTTGAGGGCGACATCGGTGGCCATGTAGATTGGACCACGACCTTCTTTCATCTCATTGATCATCAGATGGTTACGCAGACAGGTCGGGGTGACCGGAGAAGAACCGTAGGGCATAAATTTTTCGAGCTCTTCTTTTACGGCGTCACTGTTTGCATAGAATTCACCAAGACCGTTCTGTACCTTGGCCTTGAACAGCAGGAACCAGGCTCCAACAGGACCATATCCATCCTTGAATCGGGCCGGGGTGAAACGGTTTTCCATCATGGTCAGGGTGGCGCCGACCTGCGCACACATCGTATAGGTGGAACCAGCGTTCCAGACCGGATACCAGGCGCGACCTTTCCCCTCACCGGTCGAACGCGGGCGGAAGATATTTACCGCACCACCGCAGGCAACCAGAGCGGTCTTGCAACGGAAGATGTGTACCTTGTTCTCCCGGGTAGAAAAACCAGCTGCTCCGGCAATCTGGTTCGGCTTGTTTTTGTCGAGAAGCAGTTTGACGATGAAAACACGCTCCATGATGTTGTCGGCACCAAGCGCGGTGGCTGCAGGCTCGGCAACGATACATTTATAGGACTCACCGTTAATCATAATCTGCCATTTACCCGTCCGTACAGGTGTTCCACCTTCACGCAGGGTTGGGGCAGGTTTGGCACCGTCAAGGTTTTCACCATCGGCATCCTTTTTCCATACCGGCAGCCCCCACTCTTCAAAGAGCTTGACAGACTCGTCAACATGACGACCGCAGTCATAGATAAGATCTTCACGGACAACACCCATCAGGTCGTTTCGAACCATCTTTACGTAGTTCTCAATCGGGTTCTCACCGATATAGGTGTTAATTGCTGAAAGACCCTGAGCAACAGCACCGGAACGCTCAAGAGAAGCCTTGTCTACGAGGACAATCTTCATATCGTCAGGTGCCCATTTCTTGATTTCAAAAGCCGCTCCACAGGCCGCCATACCACCGCCTACAATCAGAGCGTCGACATCGTGTTCAACGACCTCGGGATTAACGACGGCTGCCAGTTCACCTTTGGGTTTATTCGGTAATGCCATTTTCAAATCTCCTTACAATAAAGATAGAGAGGAATCCTGAATCCGTGAAAAACAGGGATCCAAGGCTCTTATTCAAACGAAAGAACTTCTCACTTACTTCGGGGTTGGAAGATCTGATTCAAGCAACAGGCACTCGTCGTCGAGGCTGCCCCCTTTCTCGCCAACATAGGCATTGGCAGCGCCTTCTGCCGTGGTGCGAATCGGGAACTTGAAACGCTTCATGTTACCGTTACGAAACTTCACAGTCCACATGATCGAATCGGAAGATCTCATCGGATGTACCTGACCGCCCATCGGCACGAAATCGTCATAGCCGCGGACAAAGATAGCACCCTGAGGGCAAATCTTGACGCAGGAATAGCACTCCCAGCATGCATCAGGCTCCTGATTGTAGGCACGCATCTCCTCGACATTCAGAACCATCAGGTCATTAGGACAGATGTACATACATGCAGTCTTGTCTCCACCCTTGCAACCATCACATTTGGAAGGATCTACATAACTTGGCATCGAACTACCTCCTCAGTTTGTTTTAACTGTTGTGATCCCGTCGAAACAGGACCTACGTGTCAACTCCTTACACCCTAAATATTTTAAAAACTTCATAAAAATTTAGTCAAAATTAATAAACAGTAAGTCGCTTAAAAAACGTTATTTTCACCCTCCAAGAGCGGCTTTTTCTGAATGAGCATTCATTTTTTTCTGACTTTTTTTATAATTCAGTTGGCTATACATTGTCAAGCTATTTTATTGCCCTTACATTCAGGCGTTATTGTAGTCTCTCCTAACAATTACCTTTCTCGGTTTGGCTCCATCGGCCGGTCCGATGATCCCCTCTCTCTCCATAATCTCAATCATTCTCGCTGCCCGGTTATAACCGACTCGAAACTTGCGTTGTACCGAAGAAATTGAGGCCTGCCCCTGCTCAGAAACAAAGGCAACCGCCTGATCGTAGAGATCGTCGTGCTCCCCGTTATCGCCTTCCATATCAAGGCGCTCTTCTTTTTCGATCTCTTCGATCATCGCTGCATCGTAGGAAGAACTTCCCTGGGCTTTCCAGAAATCAACAACACCTTCGGTCTCTTTCTCCGAGATATAGGCCCCATGCACCCGGCAGAGGGAACCACCGTTGGGCAGGTAGAGCATATCTCCCATCCCCAGCAGATGCTCGGCACCGCCGGTGTCAAGGATGGTTCGTGAATCAACCTTTGACGAAACCTTAAAGGATATCCGGGTCGGAAAATTTGCCTTGATCAGGCCGGTCAGGACATCAACAGAGGGCCTCTGGGTCGCGAGAATCACATGCATTCCGGCCGCCCGCGCCATCTGTGCCAAACGGGCAATGGAGGCCTCCACATCCTTGGAGGCGACCATCATCAGATCGGCCAGTTCATCGACCACCACCACAATATAGGGGAGCCTCTCTTCTCCTTGCTCGTTATAAGAGTCAAAACTCTTCACCTTTGCCTCTTCGAGCAGCCGATAGCGGCGCTCCATCTCACGAACCGCCCAGTTCAGGGCCCGGGAAGCCAGCTTGGGTTCGACCACCACCGGGTGGAGCAGATGGGGGATTCCCTCGTAGCCGGAGAGCTCGATACGTTTGGGGTCGACCATCAACAAACGAACCTCTTCGGGTGTGGCATTGTAGAGGATCGAGGTAATCAGGGTATTGATTCCAACAGATTTTCCGGCGCCGGTGGCTCCGGCGATCAACAGATGCGGCATCTTGGCGAGATTGGCCATCACCAGATTTCCTGCCACATCAAGACCAAGTGCCATTGTCAGTTTCTGCCGTTCCGACTGCCTGCGGTACTCCTCCGAGCCGATCAGATCGCGAACAGGCACCAGCTGACGATGTTCATTGGGAATCTCGATGCCAAGGGCCGCTTTTCCGGGAATGGAACCGGCAACACGCACAGAACCCACCTTCAGCCCGAGGGCAAGATCGTCAGAGAGACCGCTGATCCTGTTGATCTTCACCCCCGGCGCGGGTGAGTACTCATAGGTTGTCACCACAGGACCGGGCGAAATGCCTACGACCCGTCCCGAGACACCAAAATTTTTTAACTTCTGTTCCAGTTTTTGTGAAAGACGATAGTACACCTCCTCGCTCACCGATTCCTGGTCATGCTCTCCCTCCTCAAGCAGGGATAAAGGAGGAAGCTTCCAGTCGCCTCTGGCAAGGGGAATTGCCGCAAACTCCTCGTCAACCTCACCGCCCCCGGTACGTACCGGATTCTTGACAATTGGAATAGGCCCGGACTCCACCGCCTGTTCTATCACTGTTTTTTCCGGCTCCGGAGTTGCCGGACGAACAGGACTCTGCCGGCTCTTGAGACGGGGAGTCAGCAAACTTTTGATCCCCCGAAGCATCCCGGCAAACAGCAAGTAGGGTGAGAACTGGGCTGAAAGCATCAGGGAGATGAGAAAGACCATGACAAAAACAAGCACAGCACCTCCGTGCCCGACAACAGAGTCTAGCACTCTGAACTCCATCACCCCCAGGAAGCCGCCTGAATCAAGCAGGGAAGGGTCATGAATCGACAAAGAAGACAAAAAACCACAAAAAGACAGGATCGCCCCGGTAAGCCCTGCCACAACGCGAGGCAAATGCCGAATGCGTAAACCTCCGGTGAAAAGAAAGAAAGAAGCCACAAGCAACAGGGTTGGCAGCAGATATCCACCCCAACCGATAAAGCTGAAAAGCGCCCGGGCGATAAAAGAACCCACCTTGCCCGTTAGATTGGCATCAAAATGAAATGTATCAGCCAACAAACTGAGAAAGAGGAAGAGAGCAATGAAAATCCCGATAACGGCCAGCACTTCCTGTTTCGTTTCCGGTCTTGCGGCCTTAGTATCTTTTGCACCCATAGTCACGTTATCAAACTCCAGTTAAAAGAAAGAGAGACCCGCCCGCCTGGCTGCACGGGACTGCCGAACAGCTATCGAGAAAATTACCAAAGAACAGCCCTGTAGGCAATACAACAGAGAAAAAGCTGCCAGCAAAGACCTGGCTGCAGGCGGTATCTCCAAGATGTCGACGATACCATCAACAGTAAAGCGGGAAGAAAAACAGTCAAAATTGCAACGACTCGCAGTTGTACAAACAAATTGATTTTACGAGACTTTTACCGGCAACTGCCTTGTAGAAACCCAAGATTCAGACAGGCACGATGTTGCGCTATAGTGAGCCCATGCGGGGAATCGTGATCGTTCAAAGACGGGGTGTCTATCAGCCCCCCAAAAGCTATCATTTTTGAGCAGCCACGACCGCATCCGCAACCCCATTGATGAATTTTGGCGACTCATCACCGGCAAATTTTTTGGCGATCTCTACGACCTCATTAATCGTCACCTGAGGTGGGATATCGTCGGAATAGAGAATTTCATAAACAGCAATACGCAACAGATTCCTGTCTATGGCTGCAAGCCTGGACAGCCTCCAGTTCTCCGCCGCACCGGTTATGGCGGCGTCAATGGAGCCGATTTCACGGCAAATACCCTCAAGGAGTGCCAGAGCATAGGCGCGTGCCCTTTTATTTACCTGAAACTGGGCACAAAAAAGCTCAAAGCGCTCCTGAAGATCATAGCCAAAGTCTTGTTCTCCAAGGGTAAAATCTTCCTGATACAGGAACTGGAGGGCAGCCTCCCGTGATAAACGACGAACACCCATTGCTGTCAACCTGCATTTTTCGTGAGTTTTCCGGTTGTATAATTCGCCATCAGATATCCGTGAAATCAATCGTCCCGGGAAACGTTTTATTTTGAGAAAAAACGAACCACGACAAAAAAAACCCGTCTTCCCGTTTCCGGTGGCAAAAAGAAAGGCACCGGAAACTGTCGGACAACGGGCAAACCAGAAAGAATTATTTTCAGACCAGGCTGTCAAAGAGGTTGGCCATCTCAATGGCCGCAACCGCAACCTCACTGCCCTTGTTGCCTGCCTTGGTACCGCTTCTCTCCACCGCCTGTTCAATGTTCTCGGTGGTCAAAACGCCAAAGAGAACCGGAACTCCGGTCTCAAGACTCACCTGGGCCGTGCCTTTTGAGACCTCGTTGACGACTACATCAAAGTGGGGTGTTGCCCCTCGAATAACCGCCCCCAGGACAATGACGGCATTGTATTTTTGAGAACCGGCGAGTTTTTTGGCAATCAGCGGGATCTCAAAGGCCCCGGGCACCTTGACCACATCGATATCATCTTCGCTGGCACCGGAACGGGCAAGGCTGTCGAGAGCCCCTTCCAGAAGTTTATCGACGAGAAAAGAGTTAAAACGCGCCGCAACGATTGCAAATTTCTTACCATCAGCCCTCAGGCCGCCTTCTATTATTTTTGCCATACCGATTCACCACAACCTCATGTTTTTTGACAGGACCAGATCCGGTTTCTTCGATTTTCAGGCAAGAGCAAGCCTTTTCAGACCTCACTTTACCTCGATCAGATGCCCCATACGATCCCGTTTACAGAGAAGATATTCCTTGTTTTCCTTACCTGCCGGCATCTCCAGAGGCAGGCGTTCGACGACCTCAATTCCATACCCCTCAAGGCCAACGATCTTTTTGGGATTATTGGTAAGAATTGACATCCTGCGGACACCGAGATCCCGTAAGATCTGGGCACCGATACCATAATCGCGAAGATCGCTCTTAAACCCCAGGCGGTGGTTGGCCTCAACGGTATCCACGCCCTCCTCATCCTGCAGACAATAGGCCTTGAGCTTGTTAACAAGCCCGATGCCACGTCCTTCCTGCCGCATATAGAGCACGATCCCGCTGCCCTTTTCTTCGATCATCTTCATCGCGGCACGCAGCTGCAGACCACAATCACAACGGGCCGAGCCAAAGACATCGCCGGTCATACATTCAGAATGCACCCGAACCAGGGCAACAGTATCTGGATGAATGTCACCCTTCACCAGGGCCACATGTTCAAGCCGGTCAACCGAATTGGTATAGGCAATGGCCCTGAACTCTCCGGCATGCTCTGTGGGCAGTCTGGCCTCGGCCTCGCGCTGTATCAGCAGATCTTCACGCAGCCTGTAGGCAACAAGATCTGCAATGGTGGCAATCTTCAGATTATGCTTTCTGGCAAAAATCTCAAGATCGGGCATACGGGCCATACTGCCATCTTCGTTCATCACCTCACAGATAACACCAGCGGGCAGTTTCCCGGCCAGTCGGGAGAGATCAACAGAGCCCTCGGTCTGTCCGGCACGCACAAGCACCCCTCCGTCCCGTGCCCGAAGAGGAAAAATATGCCCGGGGCTGACAAGATCATCAGGAGTGGCATCTTTTGCAACCGCCGCCTGTATGGTCCGCGCCCTGTCTGCTGCCGAAATACCGGTTGAAACGCCTGTTTTTGCTTCAATACTGATGGTAAAACCGGTCCCGAAAGGCGAGGTGTTTTTCGAAACCATCATCGGCAACTGCAAACGGTCAACCGTCTCTCCGGTCAGGGTCAGACAGACGAGACCTCGACCATGCATTGCCATAAAATTCACGGCCTCCGCGTCGACATCTTCTGCAGCCATATAGAGATCGCCTTCGTTTTCGCGATCTTCGTCATCAACCAGGATGATCATCTTCCCGGCCCTGATATCTTCAAGAACCTCTTCTATCGAACTTACTGCCATAACACGTCACACCAATTGTATTTAAAGAACCCCAAATGTGTACCATCCAGCCGACATCTGAACCTACCGTGAGCAACCCGAGAATACCGCAGAAAAGCAAAAAAAACAATCCTCAACCAACGGAGAGCAAGGTCCAGATTGTCTAGAGAAAGCCATTTTCAGCCAGTAAACCAAGATTCAAGGCAGATCCCTTGCCATCCGCCTTGCCCATCCTCGAGCCCTGAGAAAGCAGCTTTTCGACATATTTTCCCAAAATATCCAGCTCTATATTGACCCGGCTGCCAACCTTGAGCCCTCCCAGGCTTGTCATCTTCAGGGTATGGGGGATAATCGAGACAGAAAAGCGCGCCGGCCCACAGCTATTGACGGTAAGACTTACCCCGTCGATACAGATTGAACCCTTCTCGATGACATACTTTTCATATTGACTGGGGAAGGAAAAATCAAACACGGTGTAGGCTCCGGCAACTTCTCTGCGTTCTACCACGGCCAGACAATCCACATGCCCGGAGACGATATGCCCTCCCAGTCTGTCAGAGAGCCGCAGCGCCCTCTCCAGATTTACAGCATCCCCGGCACTCAGCGAGCCGAGCGTCGTTCTCGACAGGGTCTCAGGCGAGACATCAGCACGAAAGCGTCTGCCATCGATTGCGTAGGCGGTCAGACAAACGCCGCAGACCGCTATAGACTCGCCTTCTTCGGGGTCGACAAGGTCAAAATCGGCCAGCACCTCAAAGGCAAGCCCACCACCAGCACCTACCTTGCGAACAATCCTGCCCTTGCCTGCGATAATGCCTGTAAACATAGTGAAGGATATCCTTCAGGCTCCCAAAGAGAAAGAGCCCTGAGTTTTACGTGGAAGACCTGCCAGCAAAAACCGGCACAAAGAAAACGAGTCCTCTCCTGAAGACACTATTTTTCCAAGTTTTCTGCCTTTTCCAAATACTGCTTGGCCATCTTATCATGTCGAAAATTTCTATGGATCGAACTGATGGTACGATAGGCATCAGCCGCCTTTGCCGTCTGCCCCATCGAGGTATAGATTTCGGCCATATCCTCAAGAATGGCCACGGCACCCTGGGGGTCACGATGGTCCTGATGCATATCAAGACAATCCAGACAAAGGGTGATCGCCTCCTCGTAATGTCCAAGCTTTGTATTGGCCTCAACCATCTTGTACCAGACAGAGAGTATACTCATCCTGTCGTTTGATTTCTCGCATATCCCGCAGGCCCGCTGATAGTGTTTTAGGGCAGACTCGTAGTCCTCTCTGGCAAAACAGACATGGCCCAGCTGATTGCTGGCATTGGCTATCCCTGTCTGGTTGCTTTTTTCTTCGTAGCCAACCAGGGCATTATGAAAGGCCAAGGCCGCTTCGGCATAGTCCCCGTTTGAGAACAACTGCTTTCCCCGCTCGTAGTCTTTTTTCGCCTCGTCATTGGTCTCTGCCACCTCGGCTTCAGCGATAGGCCGTATCTCCTCCAACGGCTGCACTTTGTTATCTGCCATGATTCTGCCCCTCTTGTATTTGCTGCACCGCGGCCCTGGCTGTCTCTGCCACGGTTGTCTTCACCAGGGTACCATCGACACAGTACCAGAATTCTTCATTATCGTCACTGAGCGCCATCACCTGAAACATCGCCTCTGAGGCCTTGAGCCGCCCCAACAAGCGGGCAACAAGCCCCCGTACCTGGGGTTCAGGATGTTTGAGAAAGTGAAAGAGATTGTAAAAAGGTGTACTACGGATAAGATCCGGCCGGGAACCGGCAATTTCGGAAAGACTCCAGATCACCTGATCCCTTGTTGAAGGCTCACTGATATAGTTGATCAGATGACGGGTAAAGGCACCAAAAACGTCCGGCCTGAGGCTGATGATATAGCCGATTGTCTCGACCATTCCCCAGGGGGCCGCCGCCGAATCAGAGCAGGCGTAAAAAAGCCGGTGTAAAAGCTCAGATACCGAACCGGGCTCGCGCGTTGCCACCCTTTCACAGACCTTACCGATCATATAGGCAGTGTACCAGCGTTTTTCATCCTGTGGATCATAGAGCAGACGCTGCATAAGCCGCAGGGTTTTTTTGTCGTCAAGGCAGAGGCGTACAAGGGCATCAATATCTCCACATTCCATCAGGCGTTTGACCTGGCGTTTATTCGCCTTTTGCCTGACATGCCCCTCCTCCGGATCTGGTTCTACCCTAACCGTTCTCGGCTCCCGAATAGCTGCGGCTATCTGCTGTTGATTTTCCTCCTTCCTTTCCCGGATGCGTTCGGCAATGTCCTGAACGTCGGTATGCAGACGCACAAAAAACAAAACCCCGCGAACGGCACGACCATCGACATTTTTCTTGGCGACAACCGAGTGCCGCTGTTCGTCGTAATTTTCTATTCTTCCTGTGAGATAATCATCTTCGGGGAGCAGTTCCCAGGCAAAATCGGCATTATCCCCACAGGCATAGACAAGGGTTTCCACCATAGCCGCCCCGACATTATGACCGGTTGCATCACTGGCATAAACAGCCCCGCAGAGACAGCGGCCAACCGGGAATTCGGTCATTTTCCGCTCCGGAGTATGGGAGGGTTTACCAACGTTCTGTCCGCAAAAAGGACACCACGGAACTGCTGTATCTTGCTCTTTCGCCATAGCTCACCCGCTTGCTTCTCGCACCGTGTCTTTTGTCAGGCCAGTTTTTCCTTCAATCTGTCAACAAAATTCTGATCGACGGAATATCCCAGCTCACGGGCCTTTTCAAGATGCCCCCAGGCCTCGTTAAATCGATTGGAAAAGTAGAGGGCAACGGCAAGGTTATTGTGCCCAAGAGGAGAATCCGGATCAAGTTCCAGACCCTTCGTGGCGGCCTCCACGGCTCGATCGTCATAGCCTTTCATCGTCAACACCGCGGTAAGATTCATCCAGGTGCTGGCAAGTTTCGGATCACAGGCTATGGCCTTTTCGTAGGCACTGATCGCCCGATCAAGATCGTTACGCTGCTGCCAGATAAGGCCAAGATTGGCGTGCGCCTGAGCGCTGTCTTTGTTTACTTTCAGGGCCTTCTCGTTCATCTCTTCGGCACGCCCGAGATCACCCTGTCCAAAGTAGATGGCGCCCAGATTGATCAGGCTCTCAACCGACTGGTTGTCGATCTCAATGGCTTTTTTCAGCATCTCAATCGCATCATCTATACGTCCGGCCTTCATATACACCAGACCGAGATGGTGGTAAACCATCACCGATTTCGGGTGCTCCTTGACCTTTTCTTCGAGTTCACGGATAACCGCCGGCAGATCCTCTTTTACATTCTCTTCCATACATCCTCCCCTGTGCGTAGACAACAGCCTCTTTACGTCGCTTCGATGGCCCCGCCAACAACAGCCTGGATATGCTGTTTATCGGGCCAAGACAAGAACTCAGGCGATACACTATAGGCACCCGCAGCGATCTTGCAACAAGAAAACCACACCCCTGGCTCAGCAGACACGGTCATGCACAAGAATCTGCGCCTTTGCATCCTCAGGCCGCAGATCTCGTTCCATCCTGCAAATCATCGCAGCGCAAGGCGTGATCATGCAAAACCTTTTTTGCCTGTACGACATCCTTTTCAATCTGCGCAGACAAATCTGCGACACTGTTAAAACGCTGCTCACCACGCAGATATTGCAAAAGATTGATACGCAGAGATTGATCATAGATATCACGGTTAAAATCAAAGATATGGGTTTCTGCAACGAGATCCTGCCCACCAAAGGTAGGATTGCAGCCAATGTTCAGAATACCACCGTAACAGGTTCCACTGTACAGAACCTCAACGACATAGACACCATGTTTGGGTACCAGATCATCTCTGTTGAACAACAGATTGGCGGTCGGAAAACCAACGAGGCTGCCGCCCCGCTGTCTGCCGAAGCGAACAGTTCCGCGGATCTGATAGCTCCGACCGAGCAGCTGACGGGCATTGCGCATTTCCCCATTACGCACCAGGTCCCGGATTCTCGAAGAGCTGACAAGCTGTCCCGCGACATGGTAGCCCTCAATAACCGTTACCGGAAAGCCAAAAACCTGCCCCTGTTGTTGTAAAAAAGGGATATCTCCCCGTCGCCCCTTGCCAAAGGCGTAATCATAGCCAACAACAAGCTCCTGTATGCCAAGCTCGCCGACCAGAAAGTCGCTGACAAACTCTTCTGCCGCGGTTTTGGCAAATTCGGCGGAAAAAGGCAGCAGGATCAAGACATCTATGCCTGCCGCCTCTATCAGTTCAATTTTCTGCTCACAGCTGGATATCAGCTTGATCCCTTCGGGCAAGAGAACCTGGAGCGGATGCGGATCAAAGGTGACCACAATGCTGGTACCGTTATGCACCCTCGCTTTTTCTACAACAGAGGCAAACAACCGTTGATGCCCCCGATGGACCCCATCAAAATTGCCTATGGTAACACAGGGATAAGAAAAACCCGCATCATTCATATGTATAGAACGAAAAATCTTCATATTCTTCATCTCATCGTCAATTTATCTCAAGAAAGACTTGACAAAACAGCAGGCAAAAGCCATATTCATCGTCACTGCCGAAGTGGCGGAATTGGTAGACGCGCCAGGTTCAGGGTCTGGTGGGGGTATCCTCGTGGAAGTTCGAGTCTTCTCTTCGGCACCAAATTTCAAAACCCTTGCAATTTGAAACAGTTGCAAGGGTTTTTCTTGTTTCGTAGTGATTCCGTTACACTTCCTTGTAAATTCACCATCGTCGTACATCCTACGCAAAATCAACAGGCACGAGCGTTGTATATATCCCTCCTGTCCAACAAGTATCAAAATATTTTTTATTACACTCTTTTACAATGCGTTACCCCTGGAATACTCTCAACAAGCAAAGAGAATTCTCTCGGTTGGCAGATTTTCTTGATGATCTAAAAAACCTTCACACAGGATATGCGGTTCATCGCAATTACTCAAGTTTTTTCAGGCCAGAATCTTGCCGTCAACCACACCTTTCTTGAAAAAGAGAATAAAGAGAAGCCAGCAGTAACAGCCGGTGGCGACAAATGCGGCCGGGGGATAGAAAAAGCCCAGCGGACACAGGAGAAGAACCGTAAGCCAGTGGAGCACAATGACCTTGCTCGAATGCAGTTGGATCGGAAAATCACGATGACGGCTGATAACAACCAGGCCACTGAGGTTCCAGCCATAGAGGGCGGTGAAGGCATGCAGGCGGATCAGCGGGATTGAATATCGCGGATCGTAATAGTCTGAAAATTCGAGAAAGATATAGAGTATGCCGGTTATAGATGTGACGGTAAGAAAAAGAATTCCCGAAAGCAAAAAGGCCTTTTGTTGTAATCTGTTGCCCTCCTTCCAGAAAAGATGAAGAATGAGCCCGACAGAGCAAAAAAGGAACAGAGAAATAAAGACCTGGGGCAGAAACCAGCCACAGAGAATAAAGAGAAAAAAAACGATGACGCCGAGGTTGATGGCCCAAAAGGAGAACTCTTTCAAAGCGGCTGTCGGCAACAGTTGTTCTTTCATCAAGCCAAAGATAACCGACATACTGATCAGAGACACAGGAAACGAATAACCAAGGAAAAAGGTGTCAAGCCGCAGCTTCTCAAGCTCAAACCAATGGGTGAATTCGCTGTTCAGTATTGCAAAACTTGAGAACAACAACCCTAAAGAGAGGCAAAGCACAGCGGCCTGATGAAACTTACGGCTGGTCGGCTCATTTCGACTGAACAGGGCATAGGGGATAAGACTGCCAAAACTGCTTACACGAATATACTCGACTATTGTCGCCAAAACCAACGGAAGAAAAAGGGTAATCAGATACCATTGAAAAAAGGCTGCCAGGGCAAAAGAGAGAGAGAAAACAAAAAAAAGCCTTACCTCAAGGCTCATTTTCTCGCGCCCCTGCGTATAGAACAAAATCAGAGTGCCACCACTGACAAGATTGAAGAGGAAGATATGCAGACGCTCAAAATTCAGCTCTTGCGGAGGAACCAGATGGTGGAAGAACCCAAAGGCAAGGGCGGCGGTCATAAGGAGCCAGAGTGTTGTTTTAAATATTCTGCTCATGGTTTTTTTATTTTGTAGTATCGACTGAAAAATCAATATATTCCAAGCATTGAACGCAGTGCTGTTTCCAGATTGGGGTGGCGGAAATGAAAGCCAGACTCCTCGAGTTTTTTACAACTGACATGGGTGCTGGCAAGCAGCATCTCAGCAGCCATCTCTTTATACACCATATTGAGTAAGCGCTCTGAAACACAGAAAAGCAAAGGTTTTCCTGTAATTTTTGACAGTTGTGCCATAAAGTTTTTATTGCTTACTGGCTCCGGGGCAACAATGTTTATCGGCCCGGCGATATTGTGGCTCAAACAATGGAGAACCGCAGCGGCCATATCCTCACCGCTGATCCAGCTGATGCTCTGTTCGCCGCCGCCAAAACGACGGATATATCCCAGAGGACTGGCATCAAGAATCCGCCGCAAAGCACCGCCTTTGGGGGTAAGACCTACACCAAAGCGCAACATCACCGTCCGGATCCCTGCTTTTTCTGCCTGTTGCGCTTCCCGCTCCCACAGACGGCAGACCTCGGAGATAAAACCCTTGCCGGCAGGATAGTCTTCCGTAAGATTTTCAACTCTACTATCACCATAAAAACCGGTGGCAGAGGCGCAAAGAAAGACCCTGGGTTTTTGTGGCAGCGAGGAGATCTCATTGACCAGCAGCTTCGTACCGTCAAGCCTGCTTTTGACAACGTTCTCCTTTTTTTGTTTTGTCCAGCGATGAAGACCGATATATTCCCCGGCCAGATGAATCACCCCATCAAAACGAGGGGCCTCCTGAAGATCAAGCAGCCCATGTTGTGGGTCCCAGAATATTTCCCTGTTCTGCGTATCTGCTCTTCGGCGCACCAACCTCCACACCTCGTGGCCGCCGGTAGTCAAAAGCGGCAGGAGATCTCTGCCCAATACACCACTGGCACCACTGACCAGCAGGCGCAAGGGTTTCTGACGGCAACGCTCGTGGAGCTCAATATCGCAGCGTAGGGTATCAACACGATACCGAAACATTCTCTGCAGATTTTTCTCCACATGACGACCGACAAAGGCCGGCAACACCTTCTGCAGAGGGAGGGCGTATTCAACCCTGTCCTCGAGCTGGCAACCGCCATCTTTTTCATGGAAAATATGCCTATGGGTCCACTGCGCAAAGGGCCCTCGCTGTTGGGTATCTTCAAACAACCGCCCCGGTTCTGCAAGAACATGCCGGGCCTCAAAAGGGATTGAAAGTATCCCCCAGGGCCCCATTCGCATCTTCAGCTCGACCTCGGCTCCCGGATCTATCCCATCACTTTTCCGGATTATCTCTGTCTTTTCCCAGGGAGGAAGCAGGCGCTCGAGAGCCCCGGCACGACTATGCCAGTCGTAGAGCTGTTGGCAAGAACAGGGATAGCGTGAAAAATGTATAAATATTTGTTTGGATACGTTCATAATGGCCGCCTAAGGTGCTTCCCCTTCAAGTATCAGCAAAAACCTGATTTTAAATTCAAAAGAAGCGATTGGATAGAAAAATTCAGACGATGCGCAATCTATGCAGAGCCAAGAATTGTATTAAGCACTTCTCTATTTGGCATAGACATATCGTCATATAAATTGTCGAATCCAAATTGGTGCAATATTTTTAAACCATCGTCAATGATCTTGGATGGCAACTCCTCTTTCCAGGAAGAAGTCGGAGAGGGGCCTGAAAAAAAGTTACGATCCTTATTCGAAACCCGGCTTGGTTTTTCAACAACATCCTTGGGAATACTGATTACAGGGCTTTTGTCTCTTCTTTTGACAAATTGTAATATTTTTGAAATTTCTTGACTTGGCTCATTATAAATATCTTCATAAAAACAGACATACAGATCCCCTGACTTAAATTGACATAGGGGAATGTAGTGAATTATCGACCATATCAAAACTTGATTCAAGATGTAATTCTTTTCATAACTCACCTGTTGTATCAAATCTTCGAATCGAAAGAGATAGTCTTCATATAAAGCGGATTGGCATAAAAAATCGGTTGGTTCTGTCATCCAAAACCAATTCTTTTTTCTGTATTTTGACAGCGCTACGGCAAAAGGGTTACGCATTAATAAAACAGGCCTGACATCTGAAAAATTAACCACTGCCCAAAAACAAAGAAGATTAGCAAAAATATCTTTAATCAAAAGTCCACGATATACAAAAGGCTGATGGCCCGAATTCACTCTTGAATGAGTAAAAGCGCCAGTAAATATTTTCTTAGCAAATTTCATCAGTCTTTCGTCCAGATCATATGGCCGAACATATTGATGAGGTTCGATAAAATTTATCTCAGGAACAACCTTCGGGTGAAAAGGCTCAAACATCTCTCGGAACTTCTTCTGGTAATTAATAAGATCAGAGACCCAGGTTGTACCACTTCGTCCATCGCCCAAAAGCCAGATTACTTCTTTATATTTTCCAAAATAATAGTTAGCCTGAAGGATTTTTCTCCAAGCAGCATTGACTCTCTTTGCTGTCATTTTCTGTTGCAGAAATAATTTTCCAGTTCAAGGAATATAAACGTATCAACTCCCTCCATAAAAGTCACTGGCTTTCAACAACCTCATTGTCAGGGAAGTGCAACAGAGGTTTTTGTGCTGGCTCTTCCAGCCAGACCGCTGTTCTGGCCGATTGTCCAAGGCCATCAATCAGGGTTATTCGCAACATGCCAGCAGACTGAGGAGCGTAAGAGACCTCTTTTTGCATGCCCTTGGCAACCAGTCGTCCATTTATCAGCCAAGAGAACGGCGGAGTTCCACCTCTGACCTTCAGCGGCAGAACCATCTGTTGCCCCTGGTCTGCAATCAGCTCTAGAACACTTCCATCAACAGGATACGAGATACGCGGTCGATCTGCGCCAGCAAAACCTGTCTCAAGACCATCAAACCAGCGCAATCCACGGGGAAGCCCCTGATGTTTTACCAGCAAGGCCCCCTGCGGCGGGCCAGGCTCAGGCCCAGGCTCTCCGGCAGGCAGGGCCGCAAAAAGCTGCAGTAAAACGGGTACGGCTGTATTCGCTCCGGTGGTCTCCTTGCCATATCCGCCATCCGGGCGTCCAACCCAGACGCCTACAGTATAATCCTGATCATAGCCCACCGCCCAGGCATCACGAAAACCATAAGAAGTCCCTGTCTTAAACCGCATTGTGCCGCGCCTTCGATCGTTGCGCACAAGGCCCGCCGGCAACGGATTGCTCCGTAGGATAGCGTCCACATACCAATTGGCCACCGGAGAAAGCAGGGTCTTTGCTTCACCAGTCCTGGCGGTTGGCGTCGTGACCAGAGAGCGGTACTGGCCACCGTTGGCAAGAGCGCAGTAGAGGCTGACCAGGTCCTGCAGGCTGCAACCGGCCCCTCCAAGGGCCAGAGACAGACCGGGATCACCGGTATAACGCAGGCTGACACCAGCGCTGGATAACCGGGAAAGAAGGCGCTGTGGACCAAGCCTGTTGAGCACCTGAACCGCGGGGAGATTGAGTGAATCCTGCAGGGCACTGCCCACCGTTACCCAGCCTCGAAATGTCTCGTCAAAATTCTCCGGGCCATAGCCCTGAAAACGCAGCTGCTGGTCAAGAATTCTGGTCTCCGGGTGCAAAAAGCCTCTTTCAAAGGCGAGACCGTAGATAAAGGGTTTCAGGGTCGAGCCAGGAGATCTGATGGCACGGGTCAAATCAATCTGGCTTATCCGGAAACCACCGGAACCGACATGTACAAGCACCTCTCTTGTGTTGTTGTCGACAACCAGTAATGCCAGGGTCTTTCCCTTCGCAAGACCCTTCTGAAACCTCTGCGCAATGGCTTCTGCCTGAACCTGCAGGTCATAATCAAGGCTTGTCACAATCTGCTGGTCTCCCGGAGACTTACGCCAGAATTGTCCCGCAAGCTGAGCTGCGTAAAACGGGGTCGGATAGCGTCGATTGGGCAAAGGCTGAACGGCAGCCAGATCCAGCTCTTCCCTGCTCAACAGACCCGCAGAAAACAAACGTTCCAAGACCTCAGTGCGGGCGGCATACGCCCGTTGCAGATGCCTGTCCGGTCTTCTTCTTTCCGGAGACTGTGGCAGAGAGATCAGCAAGGCGCCTTGCGAGGGGGTGATATGCCGGGCATCGGAGTTACAATATAACAGGCAGGCGGCCTCAACACCTTGAATATTACCGCCCTGGGGGGCAAGACTCAGGTAGAGTTCAAGAATCTCCTTTTTTGACAGACGTCTCTCAAGCCTGAGGGCCTGAAACATCTCGACAAGCTTGCTGCCGACGGTTCGAGGACGCGGGGTCAGCAGACGTACCACCTGCATGGTAATTGTCGATGCCCCCGAGACCACCCTGCCCGAGGCAAGGCATTGCAGCGAGGCCCTGCACAGGGCAAAGATATCTACTCCGGGATGACTCCAGAAGCGCTTGTCTTCATAGGCGAGCAACAGCTCGACAAAGCCTGGATCTATGGTATCCAGCTTTGCCGGCAAACGCCAGTAGCCACCGGGAGTTGTAAAGAGCCGAAGGGTCTTTCCCTGCCGATCAACCACCCGGGTCGACCAGGCTATATCCTCTGGCACAGGCGATGGCAGGAGAAGATCCAGAATCCAGAGGACCGCCAACACAAAACCACAGATGAGCAGAAACCATCTCAGAACGCGCATCAAGACCTACTTGACAATCTTCACCCGACTGGCCGTGGTTCTCGCCCGGTATTCGGGCTGGTACATATCCTCGACCTCAGCCGGAGGCGCCATATACGTACCCGGAATAACCGCCCTGACCAGATAGTAAAAGCGGAAACGTTGAGAAGAATCTTCCCCGCGGATCTCAAGATCTTCTGTGTTAAAGGCTGCGATATAGCGATCATCACGAGCGTCAAGGTAGAGGCTTGGACTCTGCTCGCCCAGCCACGGATATTTCGAGTCTGCGCCTGTATCCAGGCTGGTCTGTTCTATTTCAAAACCGGCAGGCAAGAGGTCAACCAGCAGGGCCCGGCCGTCCCATGAACCGGTAAATTCACCCTCCAGGGCAACGATAAAACGCTCGCCTTGACGGTATTCCCGATCTTCGGCAACAGGTTCACCGCCGAGCGAGAACCAGCTGCGGTGCAGGCTAAATTCATTCGACACCGCCTGCGGCTCCTTGATTGGCATTCCCTGCACGGTAGTTGTTAACCAGACCGACTCCTGCCCATTGTTTCGCAACTCGATCGTCTTGTTCAGTTCCCTGCCTTTTCGCTGGATCTGAAGAAAACCCTCGTTGCTGACCAGCTCTTCATCTCCCAGCTGTATTTGCAGACCAGAACCGGGCTTCAGAGTCAGAGAGGCCATCACCAGCCAGGCCCGTTCCTGTGTTGAAAGATATTTCTTGTTGGCAAACAGATTGATGGTCTCATCCCATGTGGCCGCCGGATCGACAAGATCGGCTCCAACCTCCGGCAGGAGAGAGATGATACCGGCCAGATCGCGCAGTCTGCTGCCGTAGGTTCGCCACAAGGTCTGGCTCTCCTGTTTTATCTCCAGGGCCCGGACAAGGCCCTTTTTACCACGGATCACATCCCCCTGCATGGCCAGTGCCGCCGAGAGATGGGCCACGGCAAGAGGCGAAGAGGTCTTTTCAATAAAGTTATCAAAGAGATATCGTGCATTCTCCGTCCTGCCCTTTCCGGTACGGGCCAACAGATAGTGGGCATAGGCAAGGGCTGCAAAATCGTTCTTGTTGAACCTGGAGTCCCCTGCCACCTTGTTCAACCATTGCCACCCCCTTTCATAGAAAAAATCGGGCACAGTGAAGCCGGCCTCCACCGCCCTGGACAGAAAATCCATGGCATAGGCCGTCAGCCACGGTTCTTGCGGGCTTTCAGCGGACCAGAGGCCGAAACTGCCATCCAAGCGCTGCTTCTGCAGTATCTTCTCAATCGCCTTGACAATCCGTCCTTTAAGGGCCGCATCCTGGGGATAGCCCCAGCCTTTGGACAGCTCATTGGCATAGAGAAGCGGCAAGGCGCGGCTGGTAAGCTGCTCGAGACATCCGTAGGGATAACGATCGAGCTCTGCCAACAGCCCCGGGACATCAAAATTGGGCACAGAACTCAGGCCAAGCGACACCTCAGCCGTCTGAGGATACAACCCTTTGCTGAGGGAGGAGCTGATTTCCAGACTGGCTCCGGGCTCTAATCGAGAAAAGGTCCTGGTCATAGCGCCCAGATATTTTCCACGAACATTCAGGGTGTATTCTCCAGAATAGAAGAAGTCTTCGGGTCCTTCAACCTGAAAACGCAGCTGACCCGAACCCAGGGAACGCGCCTTTAACGGAAAGACAAGCGAATGCCGTTCTCCGTGACGCAAAACAACCTTTTGCGAATCTGGACCTGTGGCTTTCACAGAACCCGATGCTGTACATGAAACGGTATAGGTTCCTTCTGCACCATCAAGATTTTCCAGCAGCAGGTTGGCCTCAGAGAGATCTTCCAGACTCAGGAACCGAGGCAGAGATGGAGAGACAACAAGCGGATCGCTGACCCGCAAAGCGCTATGGGTGGCTCCAAGCTTTGTCCTGGTCCAGGCCACCAGCATCAGACGCAGTGTGCCATTAAAGTCTGGCACAAAGAGCGATATCAGCCCGTCACTGCCTGCAGAGACCACACCGGAAAACAGTGAAACCACCCGAACGTTCGACTCGACAGCGCCCCGCATACCGGCTCCGCCGGCGCCGGACCGTAGAACCAGAGGCTCTTTATCAGGCCCGACAATCAACTGACCGTAGTAGTCGAGGATCTCGGTTCCCAGCTGTCGCTTGCCAAAATAGTGGTTCAACGGGTCGGGCGAGACAAACTGCGTCATCTGCAACACAGACTCATCGACGGCGGCCAGAGTCATATAGACCTCTTCACCGGCGGCCGCTCCGAGAACAGAAACCGGGATATCCAGCTGCTGCCGTGGTCTCACCTTGTCGGGAACCTCCATGGTAACAGTCAGTCGCTGCTCGGCAGGATCTACACCGATCCAGACAACACCCAATGCACGACCGGCACCCTCATCACTTTCAGCCCCGGGACGGTAGACCGTAACCAGTGCGTAGAGACCGGCACCCCAGTCTTTATCAACCGGAATCCGCAAGGTATGGTTCTGGCCATCGATATGAAAATACCGCATATGGCGAATACCGCTTCCGGCCAATACCAGGCTTGCCTCGCCGGAGAAAGGGGCCTGAATCTGCAGCTGAGCCGTCTCACCGGGCAGGTAGTCTTTTTTATCCAGGGTCAGCTTTACGCTGTCAGGGGCCCTGGCTGTGGCCTGCACCTGCTCGCCTGCATCAAAGACGATCGAGGCGAGAACCCTCTTTTTTTTATCAACAACTTCAAAACGATATTTGCCTTCGAGTACATGCAGATCGAGGAGCGCAGGGGTCTTGCCATCAACCGTAAAGGTTCCCTGATCGATCTCATGGTCGGTCTCAATACGCTCGTAGTTCCATCTGTTGTCTTTCTTGAACCATTGATAGTCAACCTCCTGCAGCACCAATCGATACTCAAGGTCTGAGGCCTCAAGCGACACACCTTCGCCGTCGAGAACAAGCACCTGGAAACCGACGCGACTGTTGGCTGGAACCCGCCTTTGGGCAAACGATGTTTGAATGCCAACATAGCGCTTGAGATGACGCACAGGCAGCACCGTTGATCCCCTTACGATACGTCCGTCAACATCCTCAACACGCGCCACGACTTCAGCCATAAGCGGCTGCGAGGTCTCTAAAAAGGCTTCGGGCAAGGCACAGTCGAGAAGACAAGAGCCCCGCTCATCGGTCGTCCCTTCCGAGAGGGGCTGAGGGAGAAAACGCACCTGCTCTCTCTCGTTGCCAAACGAATAATCACCATAATCGGCAAAGGGGTGGGGATCATATTTCACATTCAAGTCACCATCGACCTGCAGTGAAGATGCCGGAGCCCCGTACAGATAGTCGGCCTGCACCTTGACCTTCACCGGTTTTTCTGCCCGCATAATTTCATCAGAAGAGAGGCTGCAAGAGAGCCGGGGCGGCAAAAATGACTCAACCTCAAAATGCAGTGTATCAATGGCTTTTTCACGAACGTCTGCATACAAGGCGGCCGACCAGTTACCGGTATGTGCAGAGGCGGGCAGATTCAAGGCCGCAACATAGGCTCCACTCTCCTGCTGCTGGAGGATCCGCTCCAGAACGAGCCTGGAGTCCGGGCCAAACAAACGCAGGGTCAGGGGCGGGCCCTGTATATTCCTGCCACGCTCATCACGCAACAGTGCGACCAGATTCAAGGTCTCCCCAGGCCGGTATATTGCCCTGTCACTGTACATATAGGCATCAAGGGGCCCCGGTTGCATACGGCCACTCACCCCACGATCACTGAGATCAAATACCGGCCGGCCAAGCTCCAAAAAGCTCAACCCCCGATCAGCGTTGCTGGCCATCAGAAGCGTGGCCTTGGTTCCGCCCTCTCCGTTCAATAACCCGGGTGCAAAACGAACAATGCCGAAATCGTCGGAAAGCTGCGTGCTCAAAGGCGAGTTATTACGGGCAAAGAGGGAGACCTCAATGCCTGCAACCGGCTGGCCGCTCTGCAGGCTGCGGGTTACCACCGTAAGCCCGTCATCACCGACATAGCTTGTCAGGCCAAGATCGGTTACAACCAGCCACTGGCTTGCCTCTTTACGCCAGTACGAGGCCTCGGTCCTGCTATCCTCGGCAACCAGGACATAGAGCCCCGGTGTCTGCAGAACAGTCTCCGGCAGACGCAACGAATTATTCTGCTCTACATCCCATTCTCTCTTCAGGTCAACGCTTGCCTTCCAGACCTCTTCCCCGATTTCCTGTTGTATTCGCTCAAGTGCATTCTGATCGAGCCCTTTTCGGAAATGGTCAAAAACAAAAGAACTCATGATATTGCGTTCGTGGATTCGATAGAGAGAGAGCCTCACCTGATCAACATTCATCGAATGAAGGCCAATTCCGCGGACAGATGATTTGGGCAGCACATAGGCATTTGCAGTAAACCAGATCCGGGGTTCCCGATGTCCTGTCTGTATCGAGAAGACCTGGTTTTTTTCCAGAATCCTATCCCTTGCACGCAACCCCTTGAGAACCGAGATGTTATAGTTTGTTGCATAAGCGGCCCCTTCGATGCAAAGCCTGTCACCCTTGGCGGTAAATTCTGCTTCAATGGGCGGGGAAACCTGTATATAATCGCCATAATTGAAATTGGTTTTTCTGGGAAACCTATCATTAAAACGAAGACAAAGAGAAGGTCTTTTCCCGGTAGTTACGACGTAGGGAGAGTACATTTCCAGCGGAGGGAGAACAGTATCTGCCTCACCCATCTCCTTTTCTTCGAAAGACAAGTCTACACTCTTTTCGAGCAGCTTACCTGCCGTTCTGGCCGCAAACGACCAATCGTCGGTATAGGTCGTTCTGTTCTGCAAGGCAGAAATCAGAAAAGACAAGCTCTCGTCAATCTCCTCATAACTGCGCGACTTCTCGTAGGCCAAAAACGAGAAGATAGTTGCATCCCGCCAGTTGTTGTCACAGGCAGCGGCCTCAGCTATGGCCATCAACTTCTTGGCATTGGGCTTCCAGCCATAAACAAGAGACTGTCTGTACAAACTGAAAGCCTCAGCGCACAGCTCTTCTCTGCGCATCAGCTCAGCCGCGTTTTCCAGAGTTGTGAGTTTTCTTTCAAGTCCATAGCCGGGAGACCACTCCACCTGATCGAAAAGAGGCAACTCTTCCCGTTCCTTCTCGACAAGACTTCTTTCGCTGTTGAGCTGATCCACATACTGGCGGGTCTCATCCTCCAAATCGGAGAAACTGTTATAGGCAATCAGCTTGACGAAAAAAAAGAAAAGAATGACAAAGGCTACAAGATACAGACCGAGACGCTTGACCATTATTTCACACCTCTTAGACAGAAGAAAACAGAGCAACACAAGGATTACAGTGATGACAAGCCTGAACAGGCTCGGATGCCGGGCCTCATCGATCGGAAAAAAGAGCAGCCCTTGAACACACCAACACCGCTGGTAAGGATACAAACTTGAGCAAATAACGCAACAGCTTTTCAGCAGATCCCGGATGCCTGTCACCGGCTTATCTGCCCCTGATCTGACAGCCACCCAAAAGAGGCAACAGGCGACAGCAACCGTTTTACAGCCTGATCCTGCACGGCAGGTTTTGCCATTTTCATTGACACATCTCATCGCTGCCTGTATTCATTGAATCCTGGCCTGAAGCAACAGGAAAAAGGTTGCTCTAAGATTGTAAGATTTGTTTTTACGCAGTTGGAGTATGCATGGATTTTCAACCTAAATGGATTGCCTGGGAGATCACCCGTCGCTGCAACCTGAAATGTGTACACTGCCGCTCTTCTTCAGAGCTTGATATTACCGGGCATCCAGACTTCTCTTTGACCGAGGCAGAGGCTGTAATAGACAATATTGCCTCCTATGCCAGCCCTGTTCTTGTCTTGTCCGGCGGCGAGCCCCTGTTACGCGGGGATGTTTTTGATATTGCCAGATACGGTGACAGCAAGGGTTTCCGTATGTGTCTGGCCACCAATGGAACGCTGGTCACTGACCAGATATGCCGCGAGATACAACAGGCAAATATCAAGATGGTCTCGCTCAGTCTTGACGGGGCAACGGCGAAGACACATGATAGCTTTCGCAACCAGCTCGGGGCCTTCGAGGGGACGATGCAGGCGATCGAAAAATTCAGGGCACACGATATCCCTTTTCTGGTCAACTCATCGTTTACCATCCGCAACAAGGATGAGATTCCTGAGATATACAGGATGGTAAAGGGCCTGGGGGCCACCGCCTGGTATATGTTTATGATTGTGCCCACGGGCCGTGGAGAAGAGATCAGCCAGGAACTCATCCCCCAGGACCTCTACGATGAGATTCTCACCTGGCATTACGAGGTGGAACAACAGGAAGACGAGCTGCTTATGCGACCAACCTGTGCTCCGCATTACTATAGAATTATCCGGGAAAAGGCCAGAGAACAGGGGAACAAGGTACAGCGCCGCAGCCTGAAGTTTTCCACCGGCGGCTCCAAAGGCTGCCTTGCCGGACAGCTCATCTGCCTCATTGATGTGGACGGGGAGGTCCAGCCCTGCAGCTATTTTCCAAAATCGGCGGGTAATATAAGAGATACCCCTTTTAAGAAAATATGGGAGGACTCCGAGCTTTTTCTCTCGCTGCGCGATTTCAAGACATACAAGGACAGCTGTGGCAGCTGCGAATACAGCCGTGTCTGTGGCGGATGCAGGGCACGTTCGTATGCGATGACCGGTGATTTTCTTGCCCAGGAACCTTTTTGTAATTATGTTCCCCATAAGCTCCGCAAATGAGGTGTCCTGTAATATCGAGTAAATCTGTCCCGCGCCGAAAAACGCCCACACTGAAGACAACAGCTCGCAATCGAGCAAAACACGGTTATAATCTTACTACTCACCCTAAAAACTGCCTCAAAAAAACAACTCTTGAGCGTTTTGAAGAAGATCCCTATCTGCAATCGCTCCTTATAAATACTCGAGCTTATAGTTGCTCCGAATTCAAATAAAACTATACTGACATGCAGAACCTGAAGAGTGAGGAGAAGAAATAAGTTCAGGTTCTTAATTAGCCTCATGGGTTAAAAAAATACAACTCTCCTGGTATTCAGTAATTCAATTTGCCAGAGAACAAATGAGATATTTTTTTTCAAAAAACAACAATACACATCAAAATGAAACGAACTTCTCTCAGTCCCAAAATCACGATGACGCTACTGGTAAGAGATGAAGAAGATATTATCGAAGATAATATCTGGTATCATTTCAGCCAGGGCGTGAACTCTTTTATAATAATGGATAACAGATCTTCGGACAACACTGCAGCGATCATATCGCGTCTAAGCAACTATATCGATATTGAATATATATACCAACCTGCCGATGACTATAATCAGGCAGAATGGGTGACATCCATGGCTCGACGTGCCTGCACAGAATTTGAAGCGGAATGGGTGATCAATAACGACGCTGATGAATTCTGGTTTTACAAAAATGGACTTATTTCCGACTTTATC
>PDWJ01001229.1_pt1 | contig 32526 bp, 29 predicted proteins | sample 1430881 | NCBI WGS metagenome assembly PDWJ01 (sample SAMN01162460, study PRJNA174530) | Oral metagenome, whole genome shotgun sequencing project. | biome: Marine environment; feature: Marine mammal; material: Swab sample of the gingival sulcus; isolation source: swab sample of gingival sulcus...
TGAGAGCCTTTCCGATAATTATCCATAATACCGGAAACCTACTAAAGTCTTCGCCTAAAGGCGAGGGATTTTCTCCCATTCCCCGAAAGAGACATTAATTCACACGTTAAATCGAAATGGTACATATGTTGCATAAAATAGGTAGCTGTGTGGAGAAGATATGTATAAACCGATTACCTTTTACGAGGTTTAACGTCACTGAGCATGTGCTTCCTGTAATCACAGCCCTTGAGGTAGCCAAAAGACCTCTTTGATCGAAAGAAAACGAGCTGCAAATAACAATCGTAAGCTGTCTGCTCCTTACAGCAGATCAACCCAGCCATCTTGAAGAGAGTACGTTATGAAAAATAGTTTTGCATCCCATCCTGTAGCAAAATTACCCTTGTTTATTGTATTCGCATTTATCTTGAATTCTCCTGCTCTGGCGGATATGGATAACTACTGTGCCTCGCCTGCCTTCCTTGGCCAGAGCATAGCCCCCAATGTTATGATTATTTTAGATAGTTCCGGCAGCATGTGCTGGAAGGCTTATCAAGGGAGCTACAATCCCTCGCAGTTTGATACGGGCGTCTATTATGGGTACTTTGACGGTGATACCTACTACCGCTATGACAGCAAAGAAAAAAGATGGGTGCCGACAACTGATGCGATGAGCAGTGCCACATTGGAAGAACCCATTGCAAAGGGCAGCTTGCTGAACTGGGCAACCATGCGGCGTATCGACGTGGCCAAAAAGGTGCTTATCGGCGGCAGGGCAGAACCACGCACCTACGTAGAGGGTGGTGCTCCCGTATCCTTATATCCGGGAGCACGCTGCAAGAATGCGCCTTCCCATTCAGGAACGATACCTGCCGATGTAATTCAGCCCTCTGAGTTCAATGTGAGATGCACGTATACGGCAATAGGTAGCCCGTCCACTATACTTAATCAGCGTAAACTTGGAATAACATGCGGAAATTCGTCGTATGAATACGTTCTGGAGGTTGACCAGGGTACGACCGATGCCAGGGGGGTTATCGATGAACTGGGTTCCCAGGTAAGGTTTGGTCTGGCCTATTTCAAGGGAGGACATGGCGGATATGTGGACGAAGACATTGCCTTCGACGCAGTAGATCAGGTGGTATCCTCTGTCAGTTATATGAGCCCCAGTGGATCTACACCGGCTGGAGAGACCCTGTACGAAATACTGCGGTATTTTCGCCAGGATTCTCCCTATTATCGTGACTCGGATTACACTGTAGGGAGTGGAGGTTTCGAGGATGAGAATGGAAATCCCCTTACTGATATTTACAGAGATCCCTATGCCTATAAGTTTTCCGCTACCGGTTCGGCGGTTGACAATCAGTATGTGCGTTGCGCAAAATCCTTTGTTCTCTTTCTTACAGATGGTCAACCCACCGCTGACTGTAGTATTCCCGCAAACTCTAACTTGGAAAATTGTTCCTCAGAGGGCGGACCAGCAGGTAGTGATAATCGGTATGCCGGTACGCCATACAGCGATACAAATGACTGTTTGATTGATATTGCCTGCTGGGGCAGAACAGAGGACATGCGTCCAGATGGTACTGGAACAGACGTACCAACGACATGGAGTCAAAATCTGCCGGGCGTACAGAACGTCGTCCTTTATCCTGTGTATTTATTTGGCGGAGGCGGTCGACTGCTCAAGGATGCTGCCATCTACGGTGGCTTTAAGGATATGAAGGATGCTACCGGCGCTTACAATAACAAGCCTGACTGCTTTGACCGGCCAGCAGAATGTTATCGCGATTCAAATAATGACGGTGTGATCAAATCTGATAACAGCGACTTTCCGTTGACCTATTATGAGTGCAGTGACGGTTACGCTCTGGAAAGAGACCTTAAAAAGGTGATAATGGATATGCTCGAGCGTGCCACCTCTGGAACGGCAGCCACAGTGCTTGGCTCCAGTGAAGGTGCGGGAGTTGTGGCCATGCAATCTATCTTTTATCCGCAGCGTACCTTCAACTATTTGCAAGATCTTTCCTGGATAGGCGATACCATGAATTACTGGTATTACCTTGATCCCTATCTCAATTACACGCAAATACGAGAAGACACGCTCAGAGAAGATTCCGCATATACCCTGCTCGACCTGAAAGAGGACTATATTGCCGATTTTCGTTTTGACGCGAGCCCGAACCAGCAGAAAACCTTTGTTGACCGATGCCGGGATAATGATGGAGATGGCAGCTGCGATACAGCGGCTGGCAGTGTCAATATCGAAGAATCCAAACCGGTATGGAGTGCGGGTATGTCGCTTTGGTGGACGAAACCTGAAGATCGTAAAATTTGGACATCTGTGGATGGTTCGGAGCTGCGTTCATTCGATCTCTCCAATGTTAATGATCTGGATATTTACCTTGGACAAATAGGCAACAATGCCAAAGAAACAATACGCTATGTCCGTGGCAACGATGGTCAGAAGCTGTGTTCAGTCAGCCGTTCCACTTGTGCTTATGACTCTGATTGTCCTGGTAGTGAAGTATGTGCTCCAACGCGATCACGGACTGCCACTATCAAAGTGTGCTCAATCAGCAAGATACCTTGTAATGTCGATTCAGACTGCGAAACCTCTGGAGGTTCATGTCTGGAAGAAACCCATGTGTGGAAACTAGGGGATATTATTTCATCCACCCCTCGGGTGTTGGGGCCAGCTCCTCTGAATAATTATGATCAGGTAATCCCTCACGGATACTCTGATGCGAGCTATGGCGAGTTTATTGAAACAACAGAGTACAAGCAGAGAGGTACTGTCTTTAGCGGCTCGAACGATGGTATGTTTCATGCCTTCAATATGGGCAAGTTGTCACATCAGTGGACCGGTAAAAAATGGTGGCAGATCGGTAGGATTGATGGTACTGTCGGAACTTTGGGCAGTATCGGTACAGAAGACTGGGCCTTTATCCCCAGAAACGCGCTTCCCTATCTCCAGTATCTTTCCCGTGAGGATTATGATCATATCTACATGGCCGACGGGCCTGTCGTGATGGCAGATGTCAGTATCAATGTAAAGGATATTTCTTTCAGCTCAGATTACTGGGAGTTTCCCAAAACAAAGGACAGCTGGAAGACCGTTGTTATCAGCAGTATGGGGATAGGTGGCGCAACCTGTCACTTTGCAGAGGGTGCGAACAGTGGTCCGAGTTCAACCTGTATAGAGGCACCACACAAGGTGGGAGATGTTTCGGTTGGTATGTCTTCATATTTTGCCCTGGATGTGACCAATTCAGAACAATCAACAGAACCACCAAAGTTGCTATGGGAATTCTCTGGGCCAACCGAGGAGAATGGTCCTCGACTTGGTGCCACTAATGTTGGTGCGGCTATCATCAAGGTCGGTGGAAAAGAAAAAAGATGCTCTGAGAACCCCACCACTGATTGTTCAGGAGAGACATCCTGTGGTACTGATGAGGGTACCTGTGAGTATACCAATGGCAGATGGTTTGCCGTGCTGGCATCCGGGCCGACTGGGCCGATCAACAATAAAAGCTATCTTGGTATCTCGGATCAGAATCTGTTCATTTTTGTTCTGGATCTTAAAACCGGTGATGTCGTGCGTACCATAGACACCGGTATAACTCAGGCTTTTGCCGGATCATTGACCAGCAATTCGATAGATCTGGAAAGACATCTGGGATCTGAGGACGGTCATTATCAGGATGACGCGATTTACATTGGTTACGCTCAACGCATTGTTTCAGATACGCAGCCTTATAAGGGCGGTGTTTTGCGGCTGGTAACGGGTGATGATCCTGACCCTGAAAACTGGAAGGTCACGAAGGTCATTGAGAATATCGGTCCTGTCACCAGTTCGGTTGTTAACCTGCTTGATACTCGTAACGACGAGTTGTGGCTCTTTTTCGGTGAAGGTCGCTATTACCATAAACTGGACGACCTCTCTGCTCAGCGGCGAATTTATGGTATGCGTGAACCCTGCTATCGCAGCGATCCAGCCATCCCGGGTGATCGACCAGATCTTGATGCAAGCTGCACCGATACTCTTGTAATAGAGGATTTGAAAGATCAAACCACTGCTCCAAGCGAATCATTGGTAGTTACTATTGATACTGGCGAGGTTGAGAAAAAAGGTTGGTATATAACCCTGGATGCCGAGGACGGTAAAGTGGGGGCAGAACGTATTATCTCTAATCCAACGGTGAGTCCTCTGGGGGCTATCTACTTTGTCAGTGTCAAACCAAACACGGACATTTGCGGTCTTGGCGGAACAACGTATACCTGGGGAATCAACTATTATAACGGCGGTTCTGTCAGCTTTATCCAGGAGGGGAAGGCTCTTGTGCAGACCTCTACTGGGGCGGTCAATGAAGTAGATCTTAAAGATGCCTTTACCGAAAAAGAAAATCGGCGTACTACGGGTATGCCTGGCGTCCCGCCGGCAGGAGCAGGCCCGGTGACAATTATCAACCCGCCGCCTGTGAAAAAATTCATGCACGTGCAGGAAAAATAGCATGAACAACGAAAAGGCGTTCACTCTGGTTGAATTGATAGCTGTGATAGCAATTACGGTTGCTATTATGTCGATTGCAGTCGTGTATTTTGGTCGTTTGAGCAGGAAATATCAGGTGGAATCGGATCTCAAGGAGATCTATTCCACCCTGATGCGGGAGAGGAACAGTGCATCCACCACAAATATTCCCAGTACCATTACATTTGCAGCCAACAGTATTACGGTTGCAAAGGATTTGAATCAGAACGGTAATACTTCGGATCCGGGTGAGCAGGTAGGTAACAATTATTCAGGGGTTACCATTCAAGTTTCCAATAGCCCGGTCGTCTTTAATCGCCGCGGTTTGTCTTCGGTCAACACAACCATGCGATTGACCGGATATGGCGTGGGTATCTCACCGCTTGACTGTCTTGTTGTTTCAGCTACGCGTATCAACATGGGGCGATGGCAAGGAGGAATTTGTGTACAACAATAAACTTGGTATGCAGCATGAACAGGGTTTTTCTCTTATAGAGGTGCTTATAGCTATGGTAATCTTTACGGTTATTATGCTGGGAGTGACACGGATGGAGCTGGCTGCTCTGAAGACTCATACTGGTAATGTCTATCATACAGAGGCGGCCAGACTTATTAATGAGGAACTCACCCGATTGAAAAGTGAAAGTTTTACCGAGCTCAAGACTTCAGCAAATTTGGCAGCGACTGGATGGACAGCCAATCAGTCGATTACTGTACCAATACGAGGTGCGGCTGTCCAGTTTGTCCGCAGGTACCAGATCACCGATATCGCTGGAGGGGTTGTGCCAATGAAACGTATTGATGTTGTGGTCGGTTGGAACAGAAACGATAACAGCCCTTTGTTAACTTTAACCAATAGAAATCGTCAGGATTTTGCGAGCACTATTATTGTACGGCAGGAAATCTAACCATGTTTGGATCATATTGCAGAGGCATGTGTATACCTGTGTTCCAGGCATGTATAGACGTTCGGTGTTTCGTTACCCCGTTTGTTTACCAGAGGATTTACGATGGAATATTTCTCTAGAATAAAATCATTTAGCGACCAGGATGGCTTTTCAATTATCGAGCTGCTTATCTATCTTGCTATTGTTGGGACTATCATGACCTTGGTTATGACCAGTTTCATCGGTACCCTGTCGCGCAGCGGCCACCAGACGACCATTGCCGGTACGTTGATTGAAACAGGGATAGGACTTGATATTCTTAGACGGGATCTGGAACATGCCGGATACGGTCTCCCCTGGGGATGGCAGAACGCTTCCATAATCTATTCTGAACCTGTCCTTTTTTCTGGAGCACCTCGAGGTATTCCACAGGCCTTCAGCAGTCAGGACATCTCGACAGCAAGCCTCAACACCTCTGATTATCTGGTGATCAGGGCAAGCAACATCGCCCGTGGAGACATATCGCAAAAATGGGGGTTTCTTGGACGTAATGCAAGCCAGTCTCCAACATTAGAGAATATGAACCAGGGTGCTTCTTTCGCAGGTGGAGATCATTTTATCGTTCTCAATACGGAAAGTGAAGACCAGTTTCGCCAACTCATTATGATGGGTAGCGGCTACGTTGGCAACAGCGCAACATTGAGCAGCTTTGCCCCTGCCGCAACACCCAACGATCCAAACGGTATACGCTATGTTGTTTACGGCTTGAAAGATGACAGCAATATAACCAGACCATTTCATCGGGTCGATTATTATATCAGCAATGTCAATGTACCACAGCAATGTGCTTCCGGCACAGGTGTGCTGGGGAAACTGCAGATTAACCAGGCTGACAATAATGGGGTTTTTCTTCCCCTCGTCGACTGTGTGGCCGATTTTCAGGTGGTATACTATCTCGATACCAATGGTAACGGAAGCGGGGATACCTTTGTTAATGCAAACGGCGTTGCCTCCTTGAGTGCAGAGGAGATGCGTGAACAGGTTAAGAGAATCGACTGCTTTATTCTGGCTCATGAGGGAACCAGGGACAGAGACTATACGATGGCAAATAATATTGTCAATGTGGGCGAAACTGATAGTGGTGGCACCTTTTTTGGCAACGTTTTTGACCTTGCAAGTACAATTGGGGGCAACTGGGCAAATTACCGCTGGAAGGTATACAGCCTGACAGTAAACCCCAAAAATTTACAATAGCCTTCCAGGAGAATAGCGGATTATGTGTAAACACTCACCGAACATCAGTAGTAACAATAATATACTTCTCAACGAAAGCGGAATGGCGCTGGTAACTGCCCTTGTTCTGGGAATGCTGGGGATGCTGATGGTGGCAGCAGTTCTTTTCATGATCAATGCGGGTACCTGGATAGAGGGGAGCAACAGGCGTTATCAGACATCGCTGGACGCTGCTCACGGCGGTATGCAGTTTTTTGCCAAGGAGATTATCAGACGGGGCATTTCAGGCACCAAATTGAGCAAGATGGGAAGCATTTATAATACGCCGGGAAATAATGGCATCTCGTTTACTTGGCGGGCCAATGATGCCGATTTTAAGACGAAGCTCACTACCACGGGCCGACTTGGAGTTACCCCCTATCCCAGTGCTGCCGTGGATGCAACCATTACTTTTACTGTACCCAATGCCAATGCGCCTGCCACAACAGTCGACATGACTATTGGGGCCACGACTCGTGGCAACAGCGGCAGATCAACGCGTACCTTTCTTACCGGCGGTGTGGTCAATAACTCAAGCGGCACTGTAACCCCGCAGCATATTCCCTATCTCTATGAAACAGAGATACAGGCGCGGCCTCAAACAGGCAGGGAAAATGCCATTTTGACAGCAGTGTATATTTATTAGCGGTTCTGCAATACTATCATGACCTGCTGGTCTCGGTCTGATCCGGCGGGTTTGTAACAGGTAACTCTTTCTCTCGGTACGTATCCTGTTCTATACCTCTTCTTTCCTGTTTTTCCCAAATGACGCTTCCTGAATACAGAGTATAGCTTTCAATGTCTGCTGGCAACATTAAAAAAATGAATGTAATAAAATTATGGGCAGTGGGGTAAAGGCCGGTGGATCAGCAAAAAATGGAATGCAAGCCAAGATAACCGACGTTGTTTTTGTTGGTCATGAATAATTCTATCTTTTTAAAAGTAAGGGAGTTTTAAACCTGCCTGAAAATTCATTTTGTGTAGCACTCTCTTCAGGAAAGGGATCAAAGCTTACCACCCCATCTTTATAAAAATATGTGGGATGGTAAGGGTTTCTTGGCAAGGAATCAAGATACCCCGTTATAATCAGAACCAACAAAAAAGGTGGATTCACGCCATAATCTCCTCGGTACTTTGCAATGGCCTCTTCCAGGATATATACCCCCTGCAATGCTTCGATACGCTGTTTGAACATGCGTTTTTCCTGCGGGTTTTCGGTTGTAGCCATCAATCTCTGTAAGAGATTGATACCAATGGCTGCATTGCCGGATGCAGCGGCCAGGCGTGCCCCTAAGGTGGCAATTATTGATGGCGCATTTTCCCGCTCTGCCGCTTCCATAAAGCTGTGTGAAGCTTTCCAGTTATCCTTCAAAAAGAAATAATGATTGAAACCAATATAAAACGGTGGCATCCAGTGCCAGGTACGTTTTTCGTTTACCTTTTCAAGCAAAGCTATTGCCCTGAGTGGTCTTTTGGCCGACCATGTGAGATATGCCTGGATAGCTCGAAAGGTTGGTTCAAAATAGGGATCGAGGTGGACAGCTATGGTGAATATTTTTTCAATTTTGTCCCATTCATCTTCGTCTAGCAAAGCAGCTCTTCGCCCTCCCAGGGTAGCAGCTACATCCAAGTATAAAAAATCAGCGATTAAACCAGCAAATTCTCCAGCAGCAACATAATAGAAGTCCTGGTGAAATGGGAAATTACGGATATCTCGTTCTTGTTGTTCCGGTGTGCGTTCCTGGTGCAGCATGTTGACTGCGACAATATAACCGGGGAGCAGAAGCAGCAATACAACGACAAATGTTAACGTTTGTTTGGTTTTCATGACAGCTCTTTGCGTGAAAAAAGAAATGCAGTGGTTGTAAGAACGATGGCAATGTATATACCACCATATAGCAAAGTAGCGGTTGCCATAGGCGGCTCTATGGTAAGACCATAGGCGGCATGCTGTTTCAGGTTAAAGGCGGCCAAATTGGGAATAACCCAGGATACTGCATGTAAAAATTGTACTACAGGGCTTTCTGGATTTCCTGAGATGGTCAATAGATGGATAACACGTTCCACATAGTGACCGGCAAAATATACTCCCATGGTGCAAAGCACAGCCAGCAGAGTTGAGGTTGAAAGGATGGCAAACAGGATAGCAGCAGCCAGCAGAAGCAGACAACCTACAAAGTGGAACAGGAGTGCCATAGCAAAAATCGTCCAGCTGAAATGAACAACGGTATAGGCAGGTTTTAGATAAGAAATTACCCAGACTGACAGGGCACCTCCGCCCCCCAGGATGAGCTCGGTCAGGAAAAGCAGAGAGGCAAAGCCAATAAATTTACCGATAATATACTCATGGCGGGCAAGGGGTCTGGCAAGAAAAAGGAAGACGATACGGCGGTCAATATCGCGCCCCAGCTGATTGATGCAAAGAATAATAATTATAAGCAGAGTACAAATGGATATGGCTGACATACTCACATCCACTGCTACCTTGCTCAGTTCATAATTAAAAGAATCGGCCAAAATAAAATTAAGGGCAAAAATACCTGCAGCAAAGAGAAGGATGCTCAATAAAATCCGGTTTCGCCATGCCTCTTGAAAAGTAATCCGGGCAATAAGGGCAATATTTCTCATGCTTCGCCTCCTCGTTGACCATTGATAACCTCCAGAAAAGCAGCTTCCAGATCTGCATGACCTTGCAGAAGTTCGTGGACGAACCCGTTGAAGCACAGGCGGGTGCGGTAGATAATACCTATACGGTCACAGAGTCGTTCAATATCGCTGAGGATATGGGAACACATAAAGATAGTTTTACCTTTGCTTTTTAAATCTTCAAGCAGGGTTGCGACCAGATGCCTGCCCAGGGGGTCAAGCCCGCTCATCGGTTCATCCAAAACAAGAATATCAGGGTTGTGTACCAGCGCAGCAGCAAGACCCAAACGTTGGGTCATCCCCTTGGAATAGGAACGTACAGGCCGACTGGCGGCCTCGTTTAAGTTAAGCACAGTAAAAAGTTCCTCACCACGTTGTCTCACCTCTTTTTGGGAAAGACCTGATGCCTGACCGCAGAAAAACAGGGTGTCCCAACCGGAAAGATGGTGATAAAAATAGGGATTTTCAGGTAGATAGCCTAATGGTTTTCGTGCCCGTGGGGAATTTGCCTCTACTCCACGAATTTGTATAGTACCACTGTCTGGCCGGATGAGATCAAGCAGCAGCTTGATGGCTGTGCTTTTGCCAGCACCATTGGGGCCAAGCAGCCCGTAAAATTCGCCGCCATCAACAGCAAGAGAAAAGTCTGCCAGCACGGTACACCGTTTACGGCCATTTTTATACTGTTTATAGACGGCCTTATAGGTAATGTCGCTCATGAAAACCATCGCTGTTAGAAGAAAGATAAATAATCATAGCTGAATATAGCATTTTGTCCAGGCATAGACAAGCAGTTGCAAATTTCAGGTAAAAAAAAAGCCGCCAGCTTGTGCTGGCGGCTTAGATACTGAAGTTAAGAGACCTGGGAGATTACAGGGCAGCCCAGTTAGCGACTGGACTACCACCACAACCCGTATTGCTCAGATCATCATTACCAGCAGTTACGCTACCCGGAGTGGCGACGATACCAGCTGTACCAATCCACGTGTCATTCTCACAGAACAGCATGGCTGTGGTATCTGCTTCGGTAGCGTATGCGCGGTTACCCTGATTATGATGTGCATATACGGCAAAACTTGCATAGCCAGCCATAGTATCAGCTCGCAGGGTAATAGCGTTGCCAATACCAATACCAATACCGTGGGCAGTACCACCAGCATCTGTCCCACTGATCAGGCCACCATTTGCTGAAGCGGTAGCAGCACTTAGCGGCCCGGCCACTGCATTACCAGCGCCTGCTGCACCACCACCGCCAGGCAAGGCAGCAGCGGCCTCGGTATCGCCATAAATCTGGAAGTCGCCCATTAATACTTCCTCAGCGGTCTTGACATTCCGCACATCCGATTCTGCAGCAGCGTTAAAGGCACGCATACGGTAGGCCGCGAACTGCGGGATGGCGATGGCCGCCAGAATACCGATAATCGCCACAACGATCATCAGCTCGATCAGGGTGAAACCTTTTGTGTTTTTTAGAATTTTTTTCATTTTCCCCTCCATTGGGATTTGAATTTTAATTTGTAGGACTTGTCGCCCGTTTTTATGTTTTGCCTTTTTGTATTCATATTTTATACCATTTTTATTTTTTTCTTAGAAAAAAACAAAAAACATAAAATCAAATAAATCAAAAACGATATGAGCGTGCCTCGTTGTAAAAAATATTTTTTCTCCCATCTCTTTGGCGCAATTTGTCGTTTTTAACCACCTGTACTGACAAATATTGTCAGTCTGGAGGAATTTGGGCTGTGACCAGCGGATTCCTGTTTTGTATTCTCCCTCATAATAAACGTAACGCAGCCAGAATGTCCACAATAATTTCTGAGACGACACGTTGGAGGTAAATAAGGGGGGGACAGGATAATAAAAAAACTGACATTCTCTGCGAAGACTGGTAAAACCTGTGGTAGCGTTCCATACTGTTGAGGGGTTTTATGTACGCTGTAATCAATTTTTATTTCACCAGGTTTGATTGATGCGGGGCGGAATCTTACGTTTGTCATTGGCTGTTCAGTTCTTCATCTTTGTGACTATTGCAATGGTCTTGCTCACTGTTGTCAGTATGGCCATCTGGCAGCAGCACACTGAAAGGTTGCTTGTCAATACGGCAAAACAGATAACAGCTAAGCAGGCAGCTGTGTTTGCCTTGCAGTGCAGCCTACTTGCCCCCTATAGTAGAGATGTGACAGAGACTTCCCTGTTTATAATGAACAATGGCAGCTTTTCCCCATCTCCTGTAATTGGATTTGATGACGCATCTCTCTCCCATGCCTTGAAATTGAGCAGCTCATCACAGCAGGTGGTGGTTGCAAGGGCTGAAAAACAGCAAACATTTTTCGGTGAAAGGTATGATGCCCTGGTGGTTGCCAGGCCGATACCAAAATGCGGTGATAGCACCAGTATCGCCATGGTAGTTAATCTGCAGGATGAGCGGAAGGCAATTTTAGAAAAGCAGCCCGTTCTCTTTTTTTATATCCTCGTCAATGGATTGATCATAACCACCCTGTGGTTTTTCCGGGCACGGAAAAAGATCATGTCGCCTCTGGAAGAGCTTGTCGAGCTTGCCGGCAAATATCATGACAGTGCAAGTGATATACTGAAATATTCCAATCCGAAGAGTGAGTTTACCTATGTGTCCAGGGCCCTGCATACCATGCTTGTCCAGATAGAAGAGGATAAAAGGAGATTGTCGGAATCCATCCGTTCGCTGGAACAGGCAAATACCCAGATTCTGGAAAATCAAAGAACCCTGGTCGAAGCGGAAAAATTTGCAGCCATTGGTCGGATGTCAGCGGGTATCGCCCATGAAATTGGCAACCCCATTGGTATCGTCCAGGGCTATGTGGAGCTATTACGGTATGCGGATTTATGCGAAGAGGAGCGGGTGCAGTTTGCTGACCGGGCTGAACGGGAGCTGCAGCGTGTTTCTGGCCTTATTCGCCAGCTTCTTGATTATTCAAGAAAAGAAGAGGGCAGTGGTGAGCCTGCAGATATGGGTGATGTACTCTTTTCTGTTGTTGAAATGGTGAAAGATCAAAATGCTGCGCATGTTGTTTTTACGGTAAATCTTGCAGAAAATGTGCACAAGGTCGCCTGCAGCGAATCAGATTTACAGCAGGTGGTGTTGAACTGTTTATTGAACAGCATTGATGCCATTACCGCCAGTGAAAAGGCAGAGGGGCAGATTGGTATAACAGCAAAAGCTGTGGTCATAGAACGTAGAGACTACTGTCAACTGACAATAGTGGATAATGGCATTGGTCTTTCCGCAGATCAGGGGAAATATGTCTTTGATCCCTTTTATACCACCAAGGAGGTGGGGAAGGGCACTGGGCTTGGCCTGTCTGTTTCCAGAACTCTCATTGAAAACAGCGGCGGCAGCATGCAGCTTGATGGCGATAATAACGGTGTCTGTGTAACAATTCTTTTACCCGTTGCAGAGGTGTAAGAAAACCTGGATACTTTCTTTTGGAGAGAAATTTTTGTGGAACAGAAAACTATACTGATCGTTGATGATGAAGAAAATATGCGTCATATGCTTAATGCTATGCTCTCTCGTCATGGTTTTACTATAATCTCAGCCGCTGATGGTACGGAAGCTGGCAGATTGGTTGCAGAGAGAGAGTTTGACTTCGTTCTCTGTGATGTCAGGATGCCAGGTATCACTGGTCTGGAGTTTTTGCAGAAAAATAGAGATGAATTGCAAAATACCACTGTAATTATGATGTCAGCTTACGGTTCGATTGATCTTGCCATTGAATGTATGAAGAGGGGCGCATATGATTTTATTTCCAAACCTTTTAAAACAGACGAGGTGATTCTTACCCTGAGAAAGGCTGAAGAACGGGAACAGCTGAAAAGGGAAAACAGGCTGTTGAAGAATAAATTGATGCAGCGTGAGGATGGCTTTTCAAATATTGTCGGTGAAAGTGAAGCGTTGAAAAAGGTACTTGGGATAGCTGAAAAGGTGGCGCAGTATGATACCTCCGTATTGATATTAGGTGAATCAGGCACTGGTAAAGAACTTTTTGCAAGAGGTATTCATAGGCTTTCTGCTCGTGGAGATAAACCATTTTTTGCGATAAACTGCGGCAGCTTCCCTGCTGATCTTATAGAAAGTGAGCTGTTTGGTCATATGCGCGGCTCATTTACCGGTGCTGAAAAAAACAAGAAGGGCATTTTTGAGGAGGCAAATGGCAGCACCCTGTTTCTGGATGAAATTGGTGAGCTGCCCTTGCCGATGCAGGTAAAACTGCTCAGGGTCTTACAGGAGAGGGAGGTGCGCCGTATTGGTGACTCCAGTTTGCGGGAAATTGATGTGAGAATACTTGCGGCAACCGGACGGGATCTGCAGAGGGAGGTTTGTGAGGGACGGTTTAGAGAAGATCTCTTTTATCGCCTTAACGTCTTGACTTTACCCTTGCCGCCGTTGCGTGAACGAGTTGATGATATACCACTTTTAGCACGTCATTTCATTGATAAATATAATAAAAAGTTTGGCTGTACAATTCAGAGATTCACTCCCGAATCAAAAAAGGAAATGCTGCGTTACGCTTGGCCGGGAAATGTGCGTGAGCTGGAAAATGTCATTCAGCGTGAGGTTGTACTGGCTGATACAGATGTTCTTCATCTGGAAAATCTGGGAGCTGCAGGTGCTGTCAGATACGGTGCCAGCACAGGGGCGGATAGTTTCACCTTCTCCGGCTATTCCATTAAAGAGGCAACTCGTGAACTGGAGAGTAAATTGATTAAAAAAGCCCTGGATAAAAATAACGGCAATAAATCCAAGGCTGCTATTATGCTTGAAATGAGTTATCCAACCCTGTTGCAGAAGATTAAAGAGTATCAACTATAAGGCCGTTGATTCCTCTTGTTCATGAGGTTAGATAACTTCAAAGCCTATAGCCTCAATGGCCTGTACCACATCTGAAACTGCAACATCACCCTCATAGGTTGCAAGACCTCTCTCCAGATCCACCACCACATTGCTGATGGCCGATAGTTTTTCAAGTGCCTCTTTTACTGATGCAACACAATGTTTACAGGTCATTCCCTTAATTTGTACTTCAGCCATATCGTTCCTCATTGATGCAAAGTTTACCTGCCAGGATACGATTCCCCTGCAAAGATATCCGGCAATAGGTCTTTTTTTATAAAACGTATTTCATTTGTTTAGGAGAAACTAATAAGTATAAAAAAAGAAACCGCAAGCACTACCTGATAAAGGGCATCCTCACCTTCATCTGGCTGGCTCTGAGACTTGCCAAAGTGTGTACATTTTCATATCCCAACTCCTCTTTCATTTCGAATCTCTTGTAAATATTGTATCGAAACCGACCAGTCTGTAATGAAAAATACTGCTGGTAAAAGACTGTATAGAACTGCAATTTTTTTCCTTGCCATTCCTGTTGTTTTCAGCTATATACTGCTTCCGAAATGAATGAGTATTCATTAGCGGTTACGCCAATTCAGGCGTAACAAATTTTGTTAATATACAACAAAAGAGGGATCCTATGTCGAAATTAGTTGCACCTCACGGTGGAAAAGGCTTGGTATGTGCACTTCTTGAAGGCGCTGCGCGTGATGCGGAACTGGAAAAAGCGAAAGGGCTGAAGCAGGTTGAGATTTCTGCCCGTGCCAAGGGTGATTTGATCATGATGGGTATCGGTGGTTTTTCTCCTCTTGAAGGTTTCATGAGCAAGGCTGACTGGAAAGGCGTGTGTGAGAATTTTCAGCTTGCTGATGGGACATTCTGGCCAGTTCCGATTACCCTCGATGTTTCCAGTGATGATGCTTCTACCATTGCTGAAGGCGATGAAATTGCTCTCGTTAAAGATGGTGAGATTTATGCAACCATGAAGGTCACCGAAAAATACGAGATGACAGAAGATGACAAGAAATGGGAATGTGAAAAGGTATTCCTTGGCGAAGGTGAGGAATCAGTGGATGGCAACTTCTGGAAGATCGCTCCCAAGGATCATCCAGGCGTAATCATGGTTATGGCGCAAAAGGAGTATAACCTCGCCGGCCCTGTCAAGGTAGTTTCCCAAGGCGAATATCCTCAAGAGTATCCCGGTGTATATCTGACTCCTGCTGAAACCCGTGCCATGTTTGATGAACGCGGCTGGGCCAATGTTGCTGCCCTGCAGCTGAGAAACCCCATGCACCGATCTCACGAATTTCTGGCAAAGATTGCTGTAGAGGTATGTGATGGTGTGTTGATTCACTCTCTGATCGGTAACCTCAAGCCTGGTGATATTCCTGCACCTGTACGTGTTAAGGCCATTGATATCCTCATCGACAACTATTTTGTCAAAGAAAATGTTATCTCCGCAGGCTATCCGCTTGATATGCGTTATGCCGGCCCGCGTGAGGGATTGCTGCATGCAACGTTCCGTCAAAACTACGGTGTCAATAACATGCTTATCGGTCGTGACCACGCTGGCGTTGGAGACTTCTATGGTTTGTTTGAGGCCCAGGAAATCTTTGACAAGATCCCCACCACCGGTGATCCAGCTAAAGACCTGCTCTGTAAGCCCATGAAGATTGACTGGACCTTCTATTGCCATAAGTGTGACGGTATGGCCTCTTTACGTACCTGTAACCATGAAAAAGAGTCCCGCGTAATTCTTTCAGGAACCAAGCTGCGTAAGGCGCTTTCCGAAGGTGCCGAGATTGTCGATCACTTCGGTCGTGACGAAGTGCTTGTTCATCTGAGAGAGTACTATGAAGGGCTTACCGAGAAGGTAGAGGTGAAAATGCAGGGTGCTGCATCTGGAGATGCCATGTAAAAAATATGTAAGCTGATTTTTTACAATATCTCGTATAAAAGGAGATACTGCCTCTATGGTGGTATCTCCTTTTTTTATGGTATTATAGAAGATAATGATAACTGTATTACAGAGGTGGAGTTACCCGTTTAGCGAGGTGGTATAGATGGGATCGTAATACCTCAATCTTATAAAACAAACCTTTGTGGTGTTGAAGAGTATGAGAAAATTGGTAGTGGGGCTGGGAGAAAGGGCATATCCGATAACCATTGAATATGGTTGTCTGAAAAGCATAGGGGAACACCTTGTAAAAAAGAACATTGGAAACAGGTACTGTATTATTACAGATTCCACGGTTGCCGGCCTTTACGGAGAAGCTGTACAGCAGAGCCTTGAAAAAAGCGGTCTGAAAAGCGAGATGATCGTCTTTCCGGCTGGTGAGGCAAGTAAAAATCTCTCCACCTTTACGACAATATGCCGAAAGATGGCCGAGATGCGGTTTGACAGAAAGGATGCTGTCATAGCTTTGGGCGGCGGTGTCGCAGGTGATCTTGCCGGGTTTACAGCCGCATCCTATATGCGGGGTATTCCCTTTGTGCAGGTACCTACCACCTTGCTCGCTCAGGTGGATTCTTCGGTGGGCGGGAAAACCGGGGTGGACATTCCTGAGGGAAAAAATCTGGTCGGCGCCTTCTATCAGCCGAAAGCGGTGTTTATTGATCCCGATGTGCTTTCCACCCTTGCGGGAGAGGAGTTTTTGGGAGGGATGGCTGAGGTGATTAAGTACGGTGTGATTCAGGATGCTGATTTTTTTCGATATTTGCAGAATAACAGGGAGAAAATTTTGCAGTTGGAACCGACTTTCCTGATGGATATCCTTTTTATCTGCTGCAAAATAAAAGCGGATGTCGTCGCTCATGATGAAAGAGAGGCTGGTCTGCGCAGGATTCTCAACTATGGCCACACCATTGGGCATGCGGTGGAGGCAGCATCAAATTTCACACTCATCCACGGGAAGGCTGTGGCCATTGGTATGGTGGCTGCCGGCCGTATCGCTGTAAACAAGAAGATGCTTGCCCCTGATGTGCTAAATACACTTGTCAGACTGCTGCAGGCATATGATCTGCCCGTTGAGATTCCCCAGGAACTTGCTAAAGAAGAGTTGAAAAGGTATATAGTAACTGATAAAAAGGTAGTTTCAGGCAAGGTGTGTTATATTCTGCCAGAGAAGATTGGCAAGGTGAGGATTTGTGATGATGTGCATACAGATGATGTTGATCTGGCGTTATCACCCCTGTAAGCCTTGACAGACTGCTAAAACAAAGAGAGAGGGAGAAAAAAATGAACAGATTTGATGGCGGTATCTTTCTTGAAAATATTGAATGGTTTGATGAATCCGGTGAGGAGCTGGTACACAGGCTGCCCGAACAGGGCTCAGGTGAGATCAAATACGGAGCGCAGCTTACCATCCGTGAAAGCCAGGCCGGGGTAATGTATTACAAGGGTAAGGCCTGTGATGGTTTTGGCCCCGGACGCCATACCTTGAAAACGGCTAACCTGCCGATCCTTACAAAAATTTTATCCATCCCCTGGCGTGGTGACAGCCCTCTGCGGGCAGAAGTATATATCGTTAACCTGAAATACTTTACAAATCTCAAATGGGGTACCCGTAATCCCATCGCCTTTCGTGACTCGGAGCTGGGCCTGGTGCGTCTGCGGGCTCACGGTATGTTCAATATTCAGATTGTCCAGCCGGTGCTGTTTATAAACTCGATGGTCGGAACAATGGGCAAGATCAAAACAGAAGATATCAGCACGTATCTGAAACGGATCATTGTCTCCAGGCTCAACGATTATCTGGGGGAAAAACTTGACACCATCCTCAACCTGCCCGGCCAGTTCGATGAGCTCTCTATCGCCCTGCAAAAAAGGCTGACCAGTGATTTTGCTGATTTTGGACTCAGGCTCAGTCATCTCTACATTACCTCTATTACTCCGCCGGAGGATGTGCAGAAGGCCATTGATGACAAGGGGCGGCTTAGTGTCATTGATGATATGGAGAAGTTTGTAAGGATGAAGGCAGCGATGGCCATGGAAAAGGCCGCAACCGCTCAGGGCGAGGCAGGGGCAGGTATTGGCATGGGAATGGGGCTGATGATGCCCGCGATGTTTTCCCAGGCAGGCGCTGGTGTACAGCGGCAGCAGGTGCAAACAGCTGTCCAGATGGCTGCCTGTTGTGAATGCAAAACCGATATTCCTGTAGATGCCAGGTTCTGTCCCTATTGCGGACATCAGCAGATGATCATGAAAAAATGCAGCAACTGTCAAAAGAACCTGACACCCAATGCCAAATTCTGCTCAAAATGTGGCTTCCCTGCTGACAGTAGACCACAGCCTGTGTTCTGCCGGGAATGTGGACAGGAAAACCTTCCAGGTGCCGGATTTTGTAACCAGTGCGGACAATCCCTTGATCAGAGCTGATGAACTTTAGTTACCTGCAGGCATGCCCCACCTGCGGTGCTCCGGTGGAGCTTGATGAAACTGATAGAATCATAAGATGTCCCTACTGTGAAGGGCGGAATTATCTGCTGCAAGGTGGTATTCGCCGTTTTACGCTGCCCCATGATCTGCCGGCGGCGCGATCGGCAGATGAGGTACTTTCATTTCCATATCTCCGTTTTAAGGGACATATCTTTACCTGCCAGGAAAAAGAGGTTGCCTATAAGATCATTGATACAACACAGCTGGGAAATCAGATCTATGAGTTGCCGCCAACGCTTGGTCTGCGTCCTCAGGCGATGAAACTTTTACCGCTTGCTGGTCATGGTGGGGGGCGTTTCTTTCATCTTTCCAAAAAGGTAAAGGATATCTTTATGCAGGCGGCCCGGATAACGGATGCGTTTTCAGAAAAACATGGGGCGATGTATCATCGTGCTTACATTGGTGAAAGCGTGAGTATCATCTACCTGCCTACCTTACCTGATGACGACAGATTGCTCGATGCTGTGCTGAACCGGGAAATACTTGCTTCCTGTTCGCTCGCTGATCTTGAGAATGTTACCTCTTCTTACAATGAACGCTGGAAACCGCAGTTTCTACCACTGCTCTGTCCGCATTGCGGGGCAAGCCTTGAGGGGGCCTTGGACAGCCTTGCTCTCCACTGTACGAACTGTGTCTCTGTCTGGCAGGAGATGCGGGGACGGTTTGCCCGCGTTGACTGGAATCTTGTTCCGGGAAAAGGTGATATCTCGCTGCCGTTCTGGAAAATTTTTATCGATTTTACCGGTGTGAAGCTGAAAAGCCTTGCCGATTTCTTACGCCTCACCAACCATCCGGTTGTGGTACAGCAGGAACATGAGAAACAGCCTTTGGCTTTTTGGATACCCGGCTTTAAGGTACGGCCCAGGGAATTTCTCAAGATTGCCAAAAACCTTACCTTTTCAGAGATGAAGCTCCCCTGCGGTGAAAAAGAGCTGGGTGGCTCTCTCTATCCTGTGACCCTGCCCGTTGATGAGGCAAAACAGGCCGTTAAGACTGTACTGGCTCATAGTGTATTGGATAAAAAGAAATTTTTCCAAGTCCTGCCGGAGATTAAAGCTGTTCCTGGCAGATGCGAACTTGTCTACCTGCCATTTGAAAAACGGGCAGGTGATTTTTTACAGGTTCATACCGGCTGCGCGGTGAACAGCAGATTGTTGGATTTTGGCAGAACCATGTGAATGGAACAGGAACGTATTATGAAAGCAGCGGACGAACATCAGAGATATATGGAAATAGCGCTTGCGGAGGCGAAAAAGGCGCTTATGCTCAACGAGTTTCCGGTTGGCTGCGTCATTGTTGATGAAGAAGGGATCGTTTGTACCGGAAGGCGTGATAAAAGCGGAGTTCATAATGAGCTTGAACATGCTGAGATTACAGCAATCCGCACACTTTGTGCCAGATATCCAGAACGGTTGCAGAACAGGTTGCGTATTTACTCTACCATGGAACCGTGCCTGATGTGTTTTTCCACACTTATCCTCAATAATATCCATACCATCGTCTACGGCTATGAGGATGTCATGGGCGGCGGCACCTCTTTAGAGTTGCATCGTTTATCTCCTCTCTATGCAGCCATGCGGGTTGAGGTGATTCCCGGTGTGCTGCGCTCTTCCTGCTTGTCGCTTTTTCAGAAATTTTTTCATGATTCCCCTTCTGATTATCTGGCGGGAACGCTGTTAAAAGAGTATACAGTTGCGCAAAAGGCGGGGTCGAAGAGATCCTGAAAATTGAAAAAGAGTACATAGCAGAGCTGAAATCATGACCTCAGAGCCAAGGACAGTGGGCTTTCGCCGTGGAGAGCGAAACGTATTTTTCCATCTTCTCACCGGGTGTAATCTGCGGTGTCGCCACTGTTATATCAACAAGGAGCAGCACGGCTCTGAAATGCTTCCCTTCGCTACCATTTCCTCATGGCTGCAGCTCTTTTCTCATCAGGAAAAAAAGACCAATCTTGTGCTTTTGGGCGGGGAACCGACACTGCATCCGGATCTTGCAAAATGTATCAGTATTGCCAAAAAGCTGCATTTCAATGTCACCGTCGATACCAACGGCTACCTGTTTCATAATCTGCTGGAAAAATCTTCTCCTGAGTTGCTTGACTATCTCAGTTTCAGCCTTGATGGCCCTGATGCCGAAGTTAATGACAGTATCCGGGGAAAAGGCGCTTTTGACGTGTGTACCGGTAATCTGAAAAAGGCGCTGGCTATGGGGTATAAGGCCGGGGTTATCTACACGGTCAACCAGCAGAATATCGCACATCTGCACAGGATGGTGCCTCTCCTCTCCTCTCTTGGTGTCCGCAGATTTTTCATTCAGGTGATCGGGCTGAGGGGCAACAGTGCGGAAACTGATGATTGCAGTGACGATCAGGCCTGGCAGGTGGACAGAAAACGGTGGCTTGAGACAGTTCCTCAGGTGGCCAGGAGATGCGCACAGCAGGGGATTCATGTTACCTATCCCAAGGTCTATTTAGAAAAAGAGGAAACGTTTGAATGTGCCGGTCTGGTTGCTGAAAACTATTTTATTTTCCCAAATGGCAGGGTCTATACCTGTCCGCTGTGTGAAGACTATCCGCTGCACAGCTATCGTATCGAAGATAACCAGCTGAAAAAGCTGGACGGCCTTACCGAACAACAGCTCTTTACCCTTGAAATAGCGGAAGGCTGTGTGATGAATAAACTCCTGCAGCCGGGCAATATCGAATATATGGCTGACGGCAGACCCGAGTATGCCATCTCCTGTTGTCTGCTGAAAAACGAAATGGGCTGAGCTTCTCACCGGTGCGTGAAAGCTTAGGGGGTATTGGGCTTGAAAAATCTCATCAGTACGATCCCCGCCTCATAGAGGATGGCAAGCGGGATGGTGAGCAGAATGGTGGCCATGATATCTCCGCTGCTTAACAGGAAGGCGAGAACGACAATACCCATATAGAAATAGATGCGTTTGCTGGAAAAATAGAGGCCTGTTACCAGCCCTGCCTTGCCAGCCATGACCATCAGAAAGGGGATCTGAAAGGCCAGGCCGAAGGCGATTACGGAGCGGGCTATAAAGGTGAGATAGCCGCTGAAACGGGGCAGGGGCAGCAGCGTTTCGGAGGTATAGCTCATGAAATAGATAAGCAGAGATGGTAAAACTGCAAAAATGGCAAAGAATGCACCGAGTGCAAAGAGAAAACTGCCCCAGAATACCACGGTGATGACCAGTTTTTTCTCATTTTGTTTGAGTCCTGGGGCGACAAAGGCCCATGTCTGGTAGAGGATAATGGGAAAACTGGCGACAACGCCCATGAGCAGGCTCAGTTTAATATAGCCGATAAAGGCTTCGGGCAGATTTGTATAGACCAGCTTGTCCATCAGAGGGCTGGCCTTGTACAGCGGCGTTATGAAAAAACGGGCAATCTCTTCTGAGAAAACGTAGGCGGCTGCGGTGCAGACAACAATGGACAGGATTACCTTGACCATCCTGTTTCTGAGTTCTTTATGATGCGGCCTGAAAACCTGGATGACCTGTTCAAGCATTGTCTGATTTCTCTTCCTGACCGTACTCCTCTTCTATAGAGGTGTCGGCCGCGGCTGGTGAAGCAGGATGTCCCTGCTTATCAGATGTTTGTGCGCGGTTATCGTCGTTGGTCGGAGCTGACTGTAACGAGGAATTTATTTGGTATTTTCTCCCTGTTGTCGAGTCGTCATGCCAGAGATCGGCTTGCGGTTCAATAGTTTCCCGTAACCGTTTGGCGGCATCTTCAAGTTCCGGTTTGATATCGGAGAGAGAATTTGTTTCCTCATGAAAGCTGTTTTTGACCTCTTCGGCTGTCTGCTTGAGCTCCATCAAGGTTTTGGCAACCGAGCGGGCAAGGCCTGGTAATTTGTCGGGGCCGACAACAATGAGCGCCACGGCCATGATGACAAGTAACTCTGGCAAACCTATTCCAAACATAGAAAATATCCTGCTCTATCCATCCAGATGATGTTCTTTGCAAAAGACCACGGGGTGATTGCTGTCAGAAGATGTTTGCATGTTGGCAGACATCTTCTGACAGCCTTCTGGATGTAGTGTTTGTTATCATTGTTTTGTAAAACTTCCACCAGCTAACAGTACGGTATTTGTGATGGCCTGTCAATAAACCAGGGATGTCTGTGAAATGAGAAAACAGGGAGATTCCATATTTCCTGCAGTAACTCATATTTTTGCATCCATTATGAAATTTTGAATGATTGACTTTGCGGAGAATAAAGACTATTATTACTATTTTGTGCGTACTGAAATGCCAGGATTTGAGGTCGTGAGGTTTACATCCATATCGGGCTGAATAGTTACCATTTCGGGAGAAAACATGTCCAGTGTTGTCATTGTAGGAACCCAGTGGGGTGATGAGGGAAAGGGGAAAATAGTTGACCTTTTAACACGTTATGCCGATTATGTTGTCCGTTTTCAGGGCGGTAATAACGCAGGACATACCCTTGTTGTTGAGGGAAAGCAGTTTATTTTTCATATCATCCCCTCGGGAATCTTATATGAAAACAAGAAATGCGTTATTGGAAACGGGGTTATTATCGATCCTGCCGTACTCTTACAGGAAATTGATGAGCTTCGGGAAAATAACCTTGCCGTTACGCCAGAACGACTTTTGATCAGTGACAGGGCGCATCTGATCATGCCATATCATGCACGGCTTGATAAGGCTGTTGAGCTGTCACTTGCCAAGGGAAAAAAAATAGGTACCACAGGCCGTGGTATCGGCCCCTGTTATATGGACAAGGTGGGCCGGTCAGGTATTACGGTCGGTGACTTCAGGGAAATGGGACTTTTTCATGATAAACTCGAGGCAAACCTGGAAGAAAAGAATTTTCTCTTGACCCGGAAGTTCAATGAAAAGCCGATGGACTTTAAGGAAATTTATGACATCTTCCAGCAGTATGGTGAGCGGATACTGCCCTTTTCTGCCAATGTTTCAGTGGAACTTGACCGGGCAAGAAAGGAGGGGACAAATATCCTCTTTGAAGGTGCGCAGGGGACGCAGCTGGATATCGATCATGGTACCTATCCCTTTGTCACGTCATCAAACACCGTTGCCGGCAATGCCTGTAACGGCTCAGGTGTTGGCCCTGCCCATATTGATGAGGTGATAGGCGTTCTCAAGGCGTATACCACCAGGGTTGGCGAAGGCCCATTTCCCACAGAACTCTTTGACAGTACAGGCCATGAGCTGCAAAAAAAGGGCGGGGAATTTGGTGCAACCACAGGCCGGAAGAGGCGATGCGGCTGGCTTGACGGGGTTGTTGCCAAAGATGCTGTCCGGCTTAACTCGTTGACAGGGCTTGCCATTACAAAGCTTGATGTGCTTTCAGGCCAGAAAGTTATTAAACTTGCCGGGGAATATGACCTTGATGGGGAAAGGTTGCAGACCATGCCAGGTAGCATCGAACAGGCGACAGCAGTGAGGCCTGTCTATGAAGAGCTGCCGGGCTGGGATGAAGAGATAGATGATGTGCGCAGCCTTGCAGCTCTTCCCCAAAATGCAAAAGATTATATCAAGAGGATAGAAGATATGTTTGAGGTGCCTGCTACTATTATTTCGGTGGGACCTGATAGAGATGAAACATTGTTGATTCGTAACCCTTTTGAGAAGAGGTAGTAGTTGTTTTAGGTTTTTTTGAATACAGGCAGAGTCTGGATACGGATTTGATTAGAGGAAGTATTATTATATAGATAACAGATTACGAGGTGAAAATGGCTAGAATTACAGTTGAAGACTGTCTTGATGAAGTGGGTGATGACAATCGTTTCAATCTCATTCATCTTGCAGTGAAACGCATCCGTCAGCATCGACAGGGGGAACCATTTCTTGTCGCTGGTAAGAACAAAGAAGTTGTAATGACCTTGCGTGAAATTGCCGCTGGTAAGGTGACCTTTGATAATATTGAGGGGCTTCCCGGATTCATCGATGATGAGTCACAGAAGGCTGAAAATGCTGTTGAAGAAACCAGGGTAGAAGAAGCATAAAGAGAGTTTGTAAGTCATGCCAAGAGATTATTACGATATACTATCAGTACATAAAGGGGCAGATGGCAGTGAGATAAAGCGGGCATACAGAAAGCTCGCCATGAAGTATCACCCTGATCGTAACCCTGGTGATAAAGAGGCTGAGGCAAAGTTTAAAGAGTGCAGTGAGGCGTACGAAGTTTTAAGCGATAGCAAAAAAAGACAGATATATGATACCTATGGTCATGATGGGTTAAAAAACAGCGGCTACTCAGGTCCTGGTAATTTTGACGATGTCTTCTCCAGTTTTGGTGATATATTTGGTGATCTGTTTGGTTTTGGCGGCGGGCGTTCTTCTGCCCGTAGAAATGGTCCTGTCGCAGGAAATGATTTACGCTATGATCTCTCTATTTCTTTTATGGAAGCAGTGCATGGTGTCAGTAAAGAGATTCGCATTACCAAAAAAGACACCTGCTGGACCTGTGACGGGACAGGCTGCCGGCCTGGGTACAGCCGGACTGATTGTCCCAGCTGCGGCGGCAGGGGACAGGTAATTCGCTCACAGGGCTTTTTTCAGGTGAGTTCCACCTGTCCGCAATGTAATGGGGAGGGGCAGATTGTTACCGAACCCTGTAATGATTGCGGTGGCCAGGGGCTTGTTGATAAAACGAAGACCGTTTCTGTTAAAATACCCGCTGGTGTTGATAACGGAGCAAAGATGCGTCTGCGTGATGAAGGTGAGGGCGGAAGACGTGGCGGCCAGGCTGGAGATCTTTTTGTTGTACTCTATGTGGAGGAACACGATTTCTTTAAACGTGATGGAGACAATATTTACTGCCAGCTGCCCATCTCCATGGTCAAAGCAGCACTTGGTGCAAAAATTGAAGTGCCTACAATTCATGGCAAGAGTAAATTGACGATTCCTGAGGGAAGCCAATCAGGAGAGCGATTTATTTTAAAGAATGAAGGTGTTCCCAGCCTTCGCTACAGGAGTCGTGGTGATATGATTGTAGAGCTGCATGTTCAGACCCCGACAAATCTCTGTGAAGAGCAAAAAAAGGCCTTGCGGGAATTTGAGATTTTGTGTGAAGAACATGGCCAGAATGAGGAAAATGAAGGATTTTTCTCCAGAATCTTTCATGAGGTGCTTGGCAAGTAGTATCAAAGAAATTCTGCGAGTGTAGCGTTGTAATAAAAACGAACACGTAAGGTTGTCTCCAAAAAATAAATGGAGGTAAGATCACTGTAATGAAACGAGAAGATCTGGATCAATTCAAGGAACAGCTTATCCAGAAACGTGAAGAAATATTAAAAGAAGCAGGAAAAACCCTCTCCAACATGACGGGGAATTCTGGAAATGTCCCTGATCCCAATGATCGGGCTACTTTGGAGTCTGATCGTAGTTTTGAAATTAGAATACGGGGCCGGGAGAGAAAACTGCTCGCAAAGATAGAAGAGGCTCTTGAGCGTATTGAAGAGGGCGAATTTGGTATTTGTGAAGGATGTGGTGAGGCGATTGGACAAAAACGTCTTGAGGCTCGTCCTGTAACGACACTCTGTATAGATTGTAAGACCGTGCAGGAACAGAAAGAACGATCTCAGGGAAAGTAAGATATGCCGGAACTTCGTAGAGATCCTATATTGGGCCGTTGGATTATTATATCAAAGGAGCGAAGCAAGCGGCCTACGGATTTTCTGGTAGATAAACCCGAGGTACTTGAAAATGGATTCTGTCCTCTTTGTCCCGGCAACGAGGTAACAACGCCACCTGAAGTTTTTGCCTTCAGGGATCATCAGCATAGTGCTGCAAATACCCCTGGCTGGAAACTGCGCGTCGTTCCCAATAAATATCCTGCGCTTATTATCGAGGGCGAGCTTGATAAAGAGGGAGAGGGGCTCTATGACAAGATGGGTGGTATCGGTGCCCATGAGGTATTTATTGAAACCCCGGATCATGAACGGGATTTTTCTTATTTACCTGTGCCTGAAATGGCTATGGTGTTTCAGGCCTACCGTAACAGAATTATAGACCTGATGAAGGATATGCGTTTTCAGTATGTGATGATCTTTAAAAATCATGGCAAGGCCGCAGGCGCATCTCTGGAACATTCGCATTCCCAGCTCATCGCCTTACCTGTGCTGCCCCACCTGATTACCTCTGAATTGAACGGATCTCTCTCCTACTATAAGTATAAGGAGCGCTGTATCTACTGTGATATCATAAAGCAGGAAATGCGGGCCAGGCATCGGGTGGTTTGTCAAAATGAAGATTTTATCTCGATCGCACCTTTTGCTCCCAGGACTCCATTTGAAATGTGGATTCTGCCCAAGAGGCACAGGTCAACATTTCGGGAAGAGACCGATGAAGCGATGTTGAAGCTCGCTGAAGTGTTTTCTGAGAGTCTCAGACGTCTTGATACCTGTATCGCTGATGTGCCATATAACTTTGTTTTGCATACAGGGCCATTGAGGACGGACTCTCTTGACTATTACCATTATCATTTTGAAATTGTTCCCACACTTACTTCCATTGCCGGGTTTGAATGGGGTTCAGGTTTTCATATAAACCCTGTTCCGCCCGAAGAAGCTGCTGCATTTTTACGAAGTGCCATGTAAAAGGAGGTTGCTGTGAAAAAGATACTTCTGGTTGACGATGATGAGGGTATACGCTTTGTTTATACCCAGGAACTGCAGGATGAAGGATATACGGTTATTAAGGCAAAAAATGGTGAGGAAGGACTTTGTCTGTTTGAGCAGGAACGACCGGATCTGGTAATACTGGATATTCAGATGCCCGGCATGAATGGCATCGAAGTGTTGCGGCGAATGAAAAAAATGTCGCCTGAAATTCCGGTAATCCTGAGCAGTGCTTTTCCTGAATTTAAACAGAATATCGGTGTCTGGGCTGCTGAGGAGTATATTGTAAAATCCTCAAATCTCGAGCGGCTGAAAAAAGCGGTAAAACGCCATATACATCCATGAGAAATCTGGTTTGGCGGTTTCTTCGAAAAGACTGGAATGTACTGTCATATGGAGATACGTGAGTTGTACCTGAAAATAAACCGTACGAAGTGATATGAAGGATGTTCAGAGTCTGTCTGATGACAGCAGGGTGGATATAAAAAAGGTGGGGGTAAAGACAATTTCCTATCCCATAACTCTGCTGGATAAGAAAAACAGAAAACAGCATACAGTTGCCTCTGTGAATATGTATGTAAACCTGCCGCACAGGTTTAAGGGGACGCATATGAGCAGGTTTGTCGAGATTTTGAACATGTTTCATGGCGAAATTGATCTGAAAAATTTCCATACAATTCTTGAGGAGATGAAAAAAAGGCTTGATGCTGAGTCTTCCCATATTGAAATACATTTCCCCTATTTCCTCTCCAGAGATGATGATACTTCCCTGTGCAGCTGTCGTTATGATTGCAGTATGTATGGGTCGATGAGCTCGACAAATATTCTTGAATGCAGGATATCCGTGCCAATTACCAGGCATCAGGTTCAGGGCGAACAGTTTTCAGCAGGACAATGGGGCACCGCCCATATTGCGGTGAAGTTTTGCAAGTTCATCTGGATCGAAGATCTCATATATCTCATTGAAAGTGCAATGTATGATGAAGAGGGAGAAAATGCTCTGGAGGACGATTTCACGGTTGAGCTGTGTTGCACACGAATTGATAAAAAACTTGCCGGGCGGGATGAATTGCAGTGGCACTCTGTCACAGTGGAAAGTCTGGGCGAAGGATATGCTACCTTTGCCTTTGTCGAGTCAAAACACGCCCTTCAAGAGTTATAACCAACCATTACGATGAAATAACATGAGTACATTATTATTTGAGATAGGTACAGAAGAACTGCCTGCAGGTTTTATACTGCCAGCTCTTGCACAGATGAAGACAGGTTTTGCCCAAAAGGCAAAAGAAGCGCATATATCCCATGGTGAAATTACGATTATGGGTACACCTCGCAGGCTTGTCATGAAAGTAGAAGAGCTTGCCTTGAAGCAGGATGACAGGGTTGAAGAATTTTTGGGGCCTTCAACCAAGGCAGGCATTGATGCAGATGGCAGGTATACCCGGGCCGCTGTCGGATTTGCCAAATCAAAGGGAGCCAGTGTTGATGATCTTACGGTAGTGCATACCAAAAAAGGGGAGTATCTCAAGCTGGTTCGTGAAGTGGCAGGTCTGGAAACAGCCTCTCTACTGCCTGATATTCTGCTGGAAATATTGCAAGGGTTTTCTTTTCCCAAGTCGATGCGCTGGGGCAGTGGAAACACCGCCTTTGCACGGCCTGTCAAATGGCTGCTGGCCATGTGTGATGATGTCGTTGTGGAGTTGGAATATGCTGGGGTGGTCGCGGGCAAGAGTACATATGGACATCGTTTCCTGCATAACAGGGAAATCGTCATAGAGACAATTTCTGCCTATGATGAAAAAATCAGAAACGCGGGTGTCATCGTCAGCTATGAGGAGCGACGGGAGGCTGCACGTGCAAGTGTTGTTGCTGCCGTGCAGGAGAATGGGGCTATTTCAGATGCTGAGGTGCTTGTAGATGAGAGGCTTCTCGATACCGTTACCAACCTTGTGGAGATGCCGCAGGGGGTATGTGGCACCTTCGATGAAAAATTTCTCGAGCTGCCAGATGAGGTGCTCATTACCTCAATGCGGGAGCATCAAAAGTATTTTCCTCTGGTTGACAGGACAGGAGCATTGCAGGCGGGGTTTGTCGCCGTCAACAATACGGTTATGGATGATGTTTCCTTAACCAGAAAGGGGCATCAGCGGGTATTACGGGCACGTCTGGAAGATGCGCTTTTCTTTTTTATGAGTGATAAAAAGAAACCCCTTGAAGAGTATGCCTCAGCCCTTGACGGGATCATTTTTCAGGCGAAGCTGGGGACAATGCAGGAGAAGAATCAGCGGATTGTTTCTCTGACAAAATTATTATCTGAAAAACTTGCCCCTGAACTCGCAGATGATGCAATACGGGCAGCGACTCTTTGCAAGGCTGATCTGCTCACTGAGATGGTGGGGGAATTTCCGACGCTGCAGGGAGTTATGGGTGAGTCCTATGCCCGTGCTGGTGGTGAAAATGAGACTGTCTCCACGGCTATTCGGGAGCATTATATGCCAAAACATGCCGGTGCAGAGTCGCCTGCTGGCAAGGTGGGTGCAATAGTTGGCCTCGCTGATAGGGTAGATACCATTGCAGGATGTTTTGCCATTGGTCAGAAACCCTCAGGTACCACAGATCCTTTTGGCCTGCGGAGACTGGCTCTGACATCACTGCAGCTGATCAGGGATTTTGATTTCCAACTCTCTTTACACACTCTTTTCCGGGAAGCCCTGGATCTTTATCATTTTGACAGTACCGAGGAAATCGTTGCTGCTATTCTATCCTTCGTTAAGGGGCGTTATATAAACGATTATGTTGCCAGAAATGGCGATGCTGTGCAGGCTGCAACCTCTGTTGGCTTTGATGACGTGAACGATTGTACGCTCCGGGTTGAGGCTCTCAGTGAGATTAAAAAGGATATGGCTTTCAGTGTGCTGGCTGCCAGCTATAAACGTATTCGCAATATTATTAAGGAAAACGTTTCAACCGATGTGGATGTGAAATTGTTTAAAAACGCTGAAGAAGAAGAGCTGTATCACTGTTTGACGGAGGTGGAGGGACAGTTCACCCCACTTCTTGAGAAGAAGGCCTATCTTGATGCATTGAAACAGTTACTGGTCGTCAAGGATCCCATTGACCGTTTTTTTGATAAGGTTATGGTAATGGATAAAGATGTGGCTATCCGGCAAAACAGATTGAACCTGCTGACCAGAGTAGGCGCGTTGGTCCTTCAGGTAGGTGATATCTCGAAGATGCATGAAGAATAACTTTTTTGCTCTACCAGCGGCATGGCCTCTTGAATGTAAACTGGCACCAGTGAGCAGCGTCAAAGGTTGGGGGCTTTTCACTGATATTGACTTCTATGGGTGATTATGCTATTCTTGCCGATAGAACAGAGCGTTACATGATTCAGGAGTCCCTGCCATGAAAAAGCTTCCCGTTGGTATTCAGACATTTCAAAAGATTCGTGAAGATGATTATATCTATGTAGATAAGACAGATATAGCGATTGATTTGATTGATCGCTATCAATTTGTGTTTTTATCCCGACCAAGACGATTTGGTAAAAGCCTGTTTGTCGATACCCTGCAGAATCTGTTTGAAGGACGAAAAGAGCTGTTTACAGGGTTGGCAGCGGAAAAAGAATATGACTGGTCAGTAAACTATCCTGTGATCAAGATTTCCTTTGGCGGTGGCAATTATCGCAGCATGGAGGGATTGACGGATAATCTGGCCAAGACGCTGCGAAAAAGCCAAAAGCATCTTGATGTCACCTGCACAGTCGCAAGCCCTGATATCTGGTTCGATGAGCTTGTGCAGAATACGGCGGAACAATATGGCCAGCCTGTCGTTATCCTCATTGATGAGTATGACAAGCCCATTCTGGACAATATTGATCAACCCGAAATGGCTGTTTTTGCCAGAGAAACCCTGAAAGCCTTTTATTCTGTTATCAAGGATAACGATGCCCATATCCGCTTTGCCTTTCTTACCGGTGTGACCAAGTTTTCCAGGGTATCCGTGTTTTCAGGTATCAATAATATTGAAGATATCTCCCTTGCCCCAGAGTTTGCCACCATCTGCGGCTATACCCAGCACGATCTGGAAACCGTGTTTGCAGACCATCTGCAGGGTGCGGATATGAACGAGGTGCGACGGTGGTATAACGGCTATCATTTCCTGGGCGAAAATGTCTATAACCCGTTTGATATCCTTCTTTTCTTACGCGGTAATAAGCAATTTAAAAACTATTGGTTTGAGACAGCTACGCCCACATTCTTGATCAAGTTATTGCAGCAAAAACAGTTTTTCCTGCCTGATCTAAACAGCATAGTAGCGGGAGAAGAACTGCTCACCTCTTTTGATATTGACAATATATCTCCTGTTACCCTGCTGTTTCAGTCGGGCTATCTGACAATCAAGGAAGTTTCTTTTGAAGAGGGAATGACCGAATTTACTCTAGGATTTCCTAATCTGGAAGTTACCAGGGCATTTACCAATTCCCTGTTGGACATTTTTACGCTGCCAGAAAATAAGTTTACGGTCCGAAAAGGTTTAGCCCAAGCCCTGCGCAGAGGTGATGTCGAGCAGTTCAAATCCGCTGTCCATGCCCTGTTTGCGGCCATACCGTACCATAACTATACGAACAACGATATCGCCCGTTATGAAGGATTTTACGCCAGTGTGATCTTTGCCTGGCTGTCTTCCGCTCATCTGCAGCTTACTGTTGAAGACTGCACCAACAAGGGGCGCATCGATATGAGCGTGGAGATGGATGAGACCATTTACCTGATTGAATTCAAGGTGGATATGGATGATAAGAAGGCCCTGGAGCAGATAAAAACCAAAGGGTATGCGGAAAAATATCAGGCCAGGGACAAAAAAATTATCCTGATTGGGATCGGCTTTTCCAGCACCCAGAAAAACGTCACCGAATTTGTCTGGGAAGAGAAAGGGTAAAAGGAAATACTTTTTCCTGCCAAAAAACCTATAAGAAGTTCCAGTTATATTGCCCCATAGCTATGCAGTCCCGATAGAAAATAATTCACCCCGTAATAGGTGAAGAGCACTGAAACAAATCCCAGTATGGAAAGCCAGGCCGTCCTGGTGCCTCTCCAGCCCATTCGATAGCGGGTATGCAGGGTGATTGCATATACAAACCAGGTTATGAGTGCCCATGTTTCCTTAGGGTCCCAGCTCCAGTAGCTGCCCCAGGCTGAATTTGCCCAGACAGCTCCGGTAATAATGCCGGCACTGAGCCAGATAAAGCCAAAAATAATGGTCTTATGGGTAAAATCATCAAGCA
>PDWJ01001230.1_pt1 | contig 32515 bp, 32 predicted proteins | sample 1430881 | NCBI WGS metagenome assembly PDWJ01 (sample SAMN01162460, study PRJNA174530) | Oral metagenome, whole genome shotgun sequencing project. | biome: Marine environment; feature: Marine mammal; material: Swab sample of the gingival sulcus; isolation source: swab sample of gingival sulcus...
TTCCTCCTGTATTGTTTTTGTCGTAGAAACATAATAACAGAGTTTCATGGGACTTTTTTTAGCTCCCATAGGGGTGACAGTTAATATTAACATTCGGGCGGTTGTTCCGGTTTAAATTTTTTTATTCCATACATACCTGAATTAATGTATAATTGTTATTTATGATATTTAACAAGTGAGGTTGTGCTGTATGGAACATAATAACTCCTGGGAAATACTGAATAAATACAGGGGACAATTTTTCAAAGGCGAATGGCCTACCATTCCGGAACAGTTTCATATTTCTGTACATAACTACCCGGATGCAGTTGCTTTTTCACAGTTTTCTCCGGAAGAAGTGCATATAACGTACAAAGAAGCCTATGGGTATATAAGTAATATATCATCATGGCTGGTAAATAAAGGGCTGAAGAAGGGAGACCGTGTTGTTCTTGTAGGCCGGAATTCTCCATGGTGGGCCTTATGTTATTTATCTGTACTTGAGGCCGGCGGGGTTATTGTTCCTCTTGATATGCAGCTTGATAATGACTCTATAAACAGTCTTATTGATTTTACTGACTCTGTTTTTCTTTTTACCGATGGAGACCGATATGAAAGTTTGGGCGGTAAAAAAACCGGAATAAAGCATAAAGTCAGTCTTACCCGCGGGGTAGGAGATTTTATTCTTGATTTGCCGGCAGGAAGAAAAAAGAACATAATTCCCGCCGAAGAAAATGATTTGGCTGCTATCTTGTTTACTTCCGGAACCGTAGGGCTTGAAAAAGGAGTAATGCTGACCCATAAAAACTTCATTACCGACGTATATCAGGCTTGTCATCCTGAATTTTTGGTTGCGGAACAGGAAGATGTCTGGTATGCTCTTTTACCAATTCACCATAGCTATTGCATGACGGCTGTTTTTCTTGAAGGTATTAAACATGCCGGTACTATTGTTTTTGCAGGCGGGCTTTCCGTGAGTCAGATGATGAAGGACCTTGAGAAGGGAAGGGTCACAATATTTATGGGAATCCCGCTTTTGTATAACAAGATTCTTAAAGGCATGATGAAACAAATCCGCATGAAAGGATTAGCTGCTTATATTTTCATCAGGGTCCTCATGCAGATAAGCGGATTATTTAAATTTGTATTCAAAGTTAACATTGGGAAAAAAATCTTTGGGAACCTTCTGTTAAAAAAGGCTAATCTCTATAATCTGAAGTATCTTATCTCAGGCGGGGGGCCTCTTGCTCCGGAGACTGTTAGACGCTATCAGCAGCTGGGGCTGGACTTTTTACAGGGCTACGGTATGACTGAGACAGCTCCTATTTCAACCCTTAATCCAATTCATAATTTTAAGATTTCTTCTGTAGGAAAGGTGTTTCCCTTGATTGAAATGTCCATTATGAATTCCGGTTATGACGGAGTTGGTGAAGTCGCCATAAGAGGACCAATCTGCTGTAAGGGTTACTGGAAGAATGAGGAAGAAACAGAAGCACTGATAGATAGTGAGGGATGGCTTCATACCGGAGATCTCGGTTATCTCGATAAAGATAACTATTTGTATCTTACTGGCCGAAGCAAAAACCTTATAGTAACTGAGGGGGGAAAGAATGTCTTTCCGGAAGAGATAGAAGACCATTTTCAGCTTTATGATCAGATTGAGCAGGTAATGATAAGAAGTTTTCTGAAAAATAAGGAAACAAGTTCTGAAGGTATTGAGGCGGTGATTTTTCCCGGTAAGGAGCACTTTGATGGGTTTGGAATCTATGAAAAAGATGAGATAAACAGGGAAATTGTTAATTCTGTAAAAGCTGTTAACAGAGAAATGGCGGCCTATAAGCGTATAAACCGTATAAGAATTGTTGAAACAGCTCTTCCGATGACCTCTACCCGTAAAATAAAGAGGCATGAGGTTGAGAAATTACTATCTTCGTCAAAAGACAAGGTTATAAATGTTTAAAGTATAAACATAATTAGATAAAATACTCCATTTATATTCAAAGTAGAAATTTCATCTAATGAATAAAAATAAATTTTTTTTGATAACATATGAGATTTTTTGGATTTATTGTTATACTATTTAGTAATAGCAGGTAGAAAATACCTGCAGGAGGTTAAAGATGAAAAAAATTATACTTGTACTTATTCTAAGCCTTGTTGCTGTTGGTTTTTCAATGGCCGGAGGACTGGATTTTCAACTAGGTGCCGGATATCATTCTTCTTATTACTCAACTGAGATTGGAGCACCGGATGATATTACAGCCTTACCCTTAGGTGTAGGCGGCTATGTCGGAGTTGGTTATGGTTTTGGTGACAGCCAGTTTCTTAATCTTGGTATTGAATTTGCGCCCAGCTGGGATCTGAGTATTTCTCCATGGGGTGTTTCTAATTTCAATTATCAGGCCAGAGGTTATGTGAAAGTAAAACCTCTTGAAATGCTTACTGTTACCGGTTTCGGCGGTTATGCGGGAAATGCCTTTCTAGGATATGACTGGAAAGAATATCAGGAAAATGCTTCATGGTCTGTAGGCGCACGCTTGACATTCCTCTTTCTATATGCGGAATATTCAGCTATCCTGAACAGCTCATATGACGGTATTACCAAGAGTGAGATTGGAGTTGGAGTAAAGATTTTTAACTAATCGGTTTTATTATTGAACTGTCTGTTGGCAGATCAAAAACTTTTTGTTTAAAATTTCTAATTATTAAAAAGGGTTTTTCATTTGAAAAACCCTTTTTAAATTTTGTTATTTTTATTTTTTACCGGTTATAAATGGTTTCCATTCTCCAAGGTCGGTAGAATTAATAGCTGCCATCCAGTCTTCTTTTTCATCTTCCTCAAGGCTTGGGCCAACTATGCTGACGCTGTGTCCCGGACCCCCGTTGAATATTACGATGTATTTTTCAACCGCAGGCTTAATCAATTCCGCAATTCCTGAATCATCAAATTTTGTTTCAAATAAAAGCCTTTTGCCGTTAACAGTTTTATCAGGACCATCATAATCAGCTGCATCAACTATCATCAAAGACAGACCGGCTATAGCCGCTCCGTTAGAGAAACCGCCTTCTACGGTGATTGTTCCATCATAATTATCCTCAACATAGAGGAGGGGTGTATGTGCCCATAATGCTGCTGCAGCAATGATGAAAATAATCGCTAAGGCTATTTTCTTATTCATAGTCTTCTCCGTTTCTATTATTTAACAGAACTAAAATAATCTATCCATTTTGTAAGAATCTTGGGATAGTCTTCAACATCAGAACCTACATAAAATGGAAGTTTTGCAAATCTGCCATTCTTGACTGCTGGAACTGCTGCTACATCTGCCTTCTTTGCAGCAAGATCATTAATCTTTTTGATAGTTTCAGCAACTGCCTTGTCCGGTCCATATGTGATAATTACATCGGGGTTGGCTTCAGCCAAAAGTCTCAGATTTGTAACCGGAAAACAGCCCTTTGTGGTTGCATTTCCATCTTTATTAAGTACATCACTGACATTTTCACATCCAAATGGTTCAAGGAAGAATTTCTCTGTATAAAAACCGGATGCCTCTGCAGTTATAAATAGCCTTCCGCTGTCTTTTTTGATAAAGGACTTCAATACAACAACCTTTAGGCCCGGTTTTACCTCAGATATCCTTGCTTCCGCGGCAGCCTTTTCTTTGTTATATTTCTTTATAAGTGCTTCGCCTTCGGCCTCTTTTCCATAGAGGGCGGCTACAGCTCTTACAGCCTTATCAATACCGTTTTCAAAATCAATCTCGATTATTTTAACGCCTGAGTCTTTAATGATGGGTTTAATTTTTGAGCAGTCAGCCTTTGGTACAAGCAGACAAAAATTAGAGCTCTTTTCGATAATTACAGTGTCGATTCCTGTTTCATCAATTACCTTCGGCAGTGTCTGAGGGGCTTTGTATACGATCTTTACCGGACAGCCTATGAGCTTGCCGGGAAGGGTTCTTGATTTAGGCCATTGACTTCCTCTGGCTGAGATTACCTTTGGTACAACACCGAGTGAAGCAGAAATATCAAGAAGTCTGTCACCCACGATTGCGGCATTGATGATTTCATAACCGTCTTTTTCGGTTACCGGCATAATCATGCAGTCTCCGCCGTTATCCATTGATTGTTTTGGTGTACCGGTACTTGTGCAGCCAAGCATAAGTGCGCTTACAACAAGTACCAGTAATAGAATTTTTTTCATAAACATCACCTCTTTATTGAAAGTTGTTAAGTCTAGTAAAGATTAACATAACTAAAAAAAATACTCAAGAAAATATCTGTTAATTGACATTAATAAAAAGATATGATTTTATATAACTAATAAAATTAAACATACCGAATACCGGTTTGGAGGAAATATGGAAAATTCAAAAACTGATACAAGGCGTCTTGAGATTGCCGGCCTGTATATTCTGAGTTATTTGGGCTATATGACCCACTCTATACTTCATAATCTGCTTGCACATGGTATGGATCCCAAGATCCTTGCAGAAACAGCAGAAATGATGAATCAGCCAAGTATGCAGCTGATGACCTTTATATGGTCTGTTGTTACACTTGCGCCTGCATTTATGGCATTTATCATAAAGGGCAAAACAGGATGGAAGGTTCTTTCAATACTCGCAGTAATAGTAATGCTCCTTAATGGAATTCATGCAATTCTTCATATGGCTCAGGGTGATGTATTTAACGGCGGTACAACACTTGTTATACAGATGGTACCGGGTATACTTGCACTTATTTGGTCTTTCAAACTGACAAAATCTCTTGAATAGGCGGTAGGTGGAATGAAAAAGTTCTTAATTATTGTTTCATTGTTATTTTTATATGTTTCAACGGGACTTTTTGCTCATACACCATTGCTAATGCTGGAAGATAATGATGACGGAACATTGACTGTTGAGGGCGGTTTTTCTACAGGCGCCGGTGCAGCAGGTGTTGATTTTTATGTTAAGAGAAAGATTGACGGTTCGATCATATTGGAGCAGAAGTTTCCTGAGTCAAGTATTATAGATATAACTATTCCTCAGGAGCCGTATTATCTGGTTTTTGATGGAGGCCCCGGACACAAGATTGTCAAAGACGGTCCGGAACCGCCGGATGGTTTTACAATAAACCTCGAGGCGGTATCAATGCATCCTGAAAAATCAGATGCAAGCGGAATACCTATTCCGATACCCTTGATAATAATTATTATTGTTGTTGCTGTGATAATTGTTTTTGTTTTACCAAGATTTTTTAAAAAGAAAAAGGCTGAGTAGTTTACTTGGTTTTTATACACGGTATTGCTGTAACCTCTCTCTCCTCAGCAATACCGTTCTTAATAATATTCGTTATTTTTTTCTGTTTAAAACCCGCTTCTATAACCCTTGTGTCATAATCAATAATTCTTTAAAGAATGTAATTAAACTAGGCTTGACTTAAGTAGGTTTTGATATATAAGTTTTATAGAGAGCTTTAATTTAAAATGATATGGAGAAGCCATGCCCACATTAGCAGAGTTAAAACCAGGTCAAAGCTGTATATTAAAAAAACTTAACCTTTCAGGAGCATCCTTGCAGAGAGTCATTACAATGGGATTTCTTCCCGGAACAGAGGTTAAGATTTTAAGGAATGCCCCTCTCCTTGATCCATTTGATATACAGGTAAATAAAACAATGGTCGCTGTAAGAAAAGCTGAAGCGAACAAGATTGAGGTAGAGATAAAATGAGCAGTATTTCTCAAATTGCCTTCGCGGGGCAGCCTAATACCGGAAAATCTACATTGTTCAATGCGCTTACAGGTGCAAGACAGCATGTAGCAAATTATCCGGGAATTACTGTAGAGAAAAAATTCGGCAGTTATACCTATCATAAGGAAAATATTGAGGTTGTAGATCTTCCCGGAACATACAGTCTTACCTCCTACACTCCGGAAGAGAGGGTTTCCCGTGATTTTATATTGAGAGAAAAACCGGAAACCATCGTAAATATTATTGATGCTGTAAATCTTGAGAGACAGCTTATTTTTACATTTCAACTTCTTGAGATGGAGAGACCGGTAGTTCTCTACATAAATAAGAAGGATGTTGCAGAGAGGAGGGGGCTTAAGTTAGATCCTGATTCTCTTGGAAGGCTTCTCGGGCTTCCTGTGGTTTATGGAACAGCACGAAGAGGAGAAAGCCTTGACAAATTGAAGGAATATATATCCAGCAGCCGTGAATCCGGAAAGATATCAAAGTTCCGTGTTGATTATGGAGAGGATATTGAGAAGGCTGTTTTTGAAATAGGAGAACTTCTATCGAATTACAGTGAGCAGCTTGCTGATTATCCTCCAAGGTGGCTTGCGCTTAAATTGTTGGAAAACGATGAAGAAATCCGGAGCATGCTTTCATCTGCGGTGAGTGATTCTTCTAAACTTTTTGATCTTGTAGAAAGGCTTGATAACGAGTTTACCGAAAAAAATGGTTATAATCTCGAGATCGGAGTTTCTCTTGCACGAAATAATACCGGATTAGAAATTAAAGATAAATGTCTTGTTGATGAGTCAGGAGACAAGGAAACTATTACTGATAAAATAGATAAGGTAGTTCTGGATCGTGTCGGAGGCCCTATAATCCTTCTCGGTGTCATGTATGTATTTTACTGGATAACCATGGTCGGCGGTCAAAAGATAACTGATCTGGTCTTTCCATATTTTCAACTGTTCAGAAACCTGATTTCCGGATGGCTTCCTGCCGACAGCCTTCTGTTTGACGGGTTTTTAAGATCTCTTCTGCTGAATGGAATAGTAGATGGTGTTGTAATGATCCTTAACTATCTGCCTATATTCTATGTTCTTTATCTTGTAATAGCTTTTTTGGAAGATTCAGGATATATGGCCCGAATTGCTTTTATTATGGATAGAATACTACGCAGTTTCGGTCTTCATGGCCAGTCTACGCTTCCAATGATTCTCGCGGGAGCTATTGTCGGCGGTTGCGCGGTGCCGGGTGTTATGGCTACACGCACAATAAAGGACAAAAAAGCAAGGATTGTGACAATGCTTGTGCTTCCTTTAATGAACTGTATGGCAAAGGTTCCCTTCTATGTTCTTATGACCGGAATTTTTTTTACCAATCATCAGCCGCTTGTTCTATGGGCTTTTTCGGTCAGTACTCTGATAGTTGCTCTTCTTGTTGCAAAGCTTTTGAGCTCAACCATTGTCAGGGGAGAGCCGGAACCCTTTGTTCTTGAGCTGCCTTCTTATCAGCTGCCTACTGTAAGGGGTGTCTTTATCCGCGGAACCGAGCGAATGTGGCTTTTTATCAAAAAGGTTGCAACCATTGTTGTTGCTGTATCGGTAATGATCTGGTTTGGTGTAACATTTCCTCAGGCCAGGAAAGATGTTGTTGCAGAATATGAGAACCGCTATGTAGAAAAATTGGATGAGTTTGAATTAAAGGTAGGCGCCGATTATGGAAGGTTTTTTGCTGCAAGTACTGATCTTGTCAATTTTATGCAGTTTGAAGATGACTACAAGATTATGAAACGCAGACTTAATTCTTCTAATAAGCAAGCTCTTATTCGTCTTAATGAACGCTTTATTATGAAGAATCCGGAATATGCAAAGATTGTATTGAAGGGCAAAATTCCGCTTGCCGAAAGTGATGTTGAACCATTTACAAAATATCTTGCGGCCTATGAGAGCGATCTTTCTTCATTAAGGGATGGTACCCTTGGTGTTACAGCTGAAGAGTTCTCTTCAAAATACATGAATGCCAATCCGTATTATTTTGGTCTGGTTCGAACAGGAAATGTTTCCCTAAAAAAGAATAAGGTCATTGATACCCAGGCTAAGGCAGTTAATAAGTTATGGTCTTCATTACGTAAGGATTCATTAGCAATAAAACGTGATCTAAAGAAAACCTCTCTGCAGAGTTCTGCTCTTGGCAGGATGGGTAAATTTATGGAACCTGTTTCTTCTCTTGCCGGAATGGACTGGCGGGTTAATATTGCTATCATAGGCTCTTTTGCGGCTAAAGAGGCGCTTGTTTCGACTTTGGGTACTATTTATAGTATAGAAGACGGCAGTTCTGCCGGAGAGTCTTCTTTGAAATCAGGTATTGCTCAAACAGGCGGGTTCAGGCCCCTGCATGCTCTTGCAATAATGGTTTTTATTGCGCTCTTCCCCCCATGTATTGCAACAATGATGATGATTAAGGTTGAATCCGGGAGTTGGAAATGGCTTGCCTTTGCTATTGTTTTCCCAATCATTCTTGGTTTTATTGCGGCGTCAATCGTATTCCAGGTTGGTTTGATATTGGGTTTTTAATATAAGCTGTATTTGTTTGCATGATTTTTTTCTGAGGAGAAAATAAATGAAAAAAATACTATTTCTAATAGTACTTACTCTCTTCATAATGGTTGAAGCTTTTGCATATTTACAGGTTATTTATACACCTGATTCTATTGTAGAAGGTTCTGAGGTGCTGTTTAAAGTTGTATTTACCCATCCTTTTAGTGCCGAACATACAATGGATATTGGTCTTACCAAAGATGGAGAGGTCAAAGGCTTTAAAGAATTCAACATTATCCATAAGGGAAAATCTTTAAATGCTGTTAATGATCTTAAGCAGATCACCTTTACAAGTCTTGAAAACTCCGGTGTTGCTTATGACTTTGTTCTCAACAGGGAGAATGGTTTTAAAGGCGGCGGTGACTGGGTAATTATCGGTGTTCCTAACCCGTACTATGAAGCCTCAGAGGATATTTATATCCAGCAGATAACCAAGGTCATGGTAAATAAGGGTGGTTTTTCAACAGACTGGGAGGCCAGACTTGCAGACGGGTATCCTGAGATTGTTCCTTACGTTAAGCCATATGCTGTCTGGGAAGGCGGTATGTTCCGTGCCAAGGTTGTTGACACCGAAGGAAAACCTGTTCCCTCAGCTGAAATAGAGATTGAATATATCAACCATGATGTTGATATGAATGCAAATAAATTCAGCGGAGCCGCCAGGATTGAGAAAAAAAGTCATGGCACAGCTGTAATTCGTGCAGACTGGCAGGGTAATTTCTCTTTTATTCCTCCCAAGGCCGGCTATTGGGGCTTTGCTGCAATTGGTGCCGGCGGAGAAAAAAAACATGACGGAAAAGAATTGTCTCTTGATGCAGTTCTCTGGATTGAAGCCAAATCACTTGATGCAGCAGAAGCAGCCGCTGCTCCGGAGGTTGAAAAAGAACCTGGTTCTGACGATGAAGCTTCAGCCTCCGGCGGCGGTAACGTAAGCGCATTAATAATTATAATCGTCATTATTGTTGTTCTGGCTTTAGTGCTTGTATTTGCCAAAAAAAGAAAAAACAGATAGGTGGAGAAATTAAAATGAAGAAATTAGTTTCAGTGTTAGTGCTTCTTTTACTTGTTACATCATTTGTAAGCGCGCATTTTTTAGTGATATATACACCAGATTCAGTTGTTGAAGGCTCAGAGGTTCCTTTTATAATTGTTTTTACACACCCTTTTAATGCCGGGTATACAATGAATATTGGTGAGAATGAAGCAGGCGAGATTAAAGGCTTCGAAGAATTCTTCTCTGTCCATAAAGGTAAGAGAACCGATTTAACTGCAGATCTTGAAGAGATCACATTTACCAGTCTTGAAAACTCCGGTACTGCTTATGAACTTGTGCTCAAAAGGGATAATGGCTATAGAGGAGGCGGTGACTGGGTAATTATCGGCGTTCCAGCGCCTTATTATGAAGGGGCGTCGGATATTTATATCCAGCAGATAGTAAAGTTCCTGATTAACAAGGGAGAGATTGCTACCGATTGGGATTCAAGGGTTGCTGAAGGCTATCCTGAAATAATTCCGTTTGTTAAGCCATACGCTGTATGGGTAGGCGGAGTATTCAGGGGAATGGTTGTTGACTGTGAAGGAAAACCCGTTCCTGAGGCTGTTATAGAGGTTGAATACATCAACTATGATCTCGATATGGAAGACAAGAAGTTTTCTGGTGATCCCAAGATTAAAAAAGAAGGTCATGGTGCCGCGGTAATAATTGCGGATGATCAGGGTAACTTTTCATTTGTTCCTCCCAAGGCCGGCTACTGGGGCTTTTCGGCACTCGTTGAAGGCGGAGAAAAAACATTTAACGGAAAAGAACTTTCTCAGGCTGCTGTTCTCTGGATAGAGGCTGAAGAGCTTAAATAAGCAGCTTGTCTTTTTAGACATTAATCCTGATGCCGGGGGAACCTCCCGGTTAAATTTTGGAGGAAATAGCTGAAAATGGTTGAATATATAATATTGGCAATAATAATTGCCCTGGCTGCAGTATATCTTATAATAAGGTACTATAAAATTTTTACCGGTAAAAAAAGCTGCTGTGATGGCTCCTCAACATGTCAATGTTCCAGCAGCGAAAAATCATCATGCGGAACAAACTGTTCCTGTAATGCACCAAATCCTGAATCTAAAATAAAGGAAGGTTTAAGTGAACAACAGCAGAAGTGAAATAAAAAAACTTTCAGAGCTTGGTAAAAATGAAAAGGGAAGGGTTGTAGGCCTTTCCAATGAACCAGAAATTCGTAACCGCCTTCAGAATATGGGGCTGGCAACCGGCTCAGTTGTAGAGATCCTTGCGGGCAGCAGCAATTCCAACTATCTCGTAAGCATCGGAAATACAAGAATAGGTCTTGAACTTAACCTTGCGGATGCCATTACAGTTCAAAAACTATAAAATTCTCATTTTTTAATATACAAAATTAATACTCCATGATAAACTTGTTAAGTAATTGCTTAATAAGTTTATAGGTTGATAGATGGACAAGGTCAAGCAAACATCAGAATTATTCAAGGCCCTGGGAGATGTTACCCGGCTTAGAATAATACGAATGCTGGCATCAAACCCTGGAAGCACTCTCTGCGTTGCGGATCTTGCTTCAAGGCTGAATATGACTGCTCCGGCAGTTTCTCAGCATATCAAGGCTTTGAAACATGTAGGACTGTTGGAACCTGATAAACAGGGTTTTAGGGTTTATTACTATATCAATACCGATGTACTTAAAGAATATAAAAAAGATATAGATGACCTTTTTGAACTTGCCTTTATTAAATGTCCGATGGAAGGCTGCTGCCGCGGACATGAATAATGTAAGGGATGGTAAAAAGATGGGTATAAAAGACAGTAGTGTCTTCAGAAATCTTGCGAAACGCAACAGGGGGCTAAGTGTCCGGATTATGCGTATAGTTCTGAGGATTAAGAAAAAGAAGATCAATAGTTTTGAACAGTTAAAAGATATTGGTATGCGCGGGGGAATGAAGGTTCTTGATTTTGGCTGCGGGATCGGAAACTACAGCATTGCTTCAGCTCAAATGGTAGGCCCTGAAGGCAGGGTTGTCGCCGTAGACAGGGAAAGCTCCATGCTGGCTGATCTTAATAAAGAGCTGGAAGGGCATAATTTTAAAAATATAGATATCGTTCAAGCTGATTCACCTTCGGCAGTTTCAGAAGAAGGTTTTGATATTGTCCTGTTAATTGATCTGATTCATCTTCTTGATAATCCGCAGGAGATTATTAATGCTGCTTTTAACAAACTGAAGCCTGATGGCCGGCTGATTATCAAATTTGAGCATTACAGCGAGGCAGAATCAGATGAATTGCTTGAAGCAATTGAATGTAAAGGTATGCAGCACTTGTTTGGGAAATTCTGGGCCTTAACCAGATAATTAATAAGAGGAATAATAAAAAGCTTCCATGCTTTTTATTATTTAGTAGTTTGAAGTAAAACTCCAAACTACAGGTTCGAATAACCGCATCCATGCGGTTTAGGAGGAAAATATGAGTAGAAAAATATTCTATTTTGTCTACATTGGTATTGGGTTATTATACGTAATAATAAAGCTGATCTTTTTTTCCGCCGGATATCTTCATCTCGGCGCTATATTTCATGGACTTGTTCCGGCTGTAATAATGACAATTGCGGGTATTTGGGGGCTGAAAAGTCTGAAACAGGGCGGTCCAGGCAGGGTGCTGAAGTTTATAATAGTTCTTCTGCCTGTGCTTGTGTTTGTTATTACCCCCCCATTTATGTATTTTAAGCAGGGGCAGGAATGGCTGACTAATGGCCGTTTTCCGGTACTTATCATCTATCAAGTACTTTCTGCACTTCAGTTTGTTTATTCAGTTAAGAGGTTTAAAAACTGAGCCGTTTTAAAAAATCAAAGATTTTTAAAATATTTTTCAACTGAAAAAGATTTGACTGAAAGAGGCTGAAAAAGCCCGGCTTAGATGCCGGGCACTCATTCTATTGAGTTAAAATATCCATTAAGTTGAGGATATCTATCCTGTAAAATCAGCCCATGGGCATTCTTTTGCAGGCATCTTCAAAATAGTCCATATCCTGCTTCAGGATCCATTCCCATGGGGGAAAGATCATCTTCATCTCACCGCTGCTGTTTTCGGGAAGTTCCGTCCCGGTTGCTGCGGGGTAGGCGTGAGCCTGTGTTCTGTAAAATTCTATAAACTCAGGTGCCGCGGCTGAAGCCTTAAGAAAATCCACAGCGTTATCAGAATTATCGGAGCGTTTAACAGCCGCAAAGGAGGGCAGTACCGGTGCGCCTTCTTCAGGGGTTATCTGCTGCAGTTTGTCATCAGGGCCGGGGCCTCCGAAAACACCCGGCAGCAGTGCGATCGGAAATTGATCCTTGACCAGTCCGTGTCTTGCTGCCGACGGAGCACTTTTCTGCCGCCAGTTTTTAACCGCTTTTTCAAGTCCTTCGCTGCCGAAGAGGTGCCATACCGAGAAAAGAACAGCCTTGGCGGAGGGCAGGTCGGTTGCGCCCAGAAAAACCTTCCCGTCCCATTCCGGCTGGAGCAATTCAGAGAGGCCTTTGGGTATTTCATCCTGCTTGAGCAGCTTTGTGTTTGCTACGATAAAATGAGGAAGCAGAACAAGGGGGTGAAAAAGTCCTTCAGGATCTGCAACACCTAATTCTTTAGTTTCCGGTCTTAGAGAAAAGTTCTCCGCAATAGGCAGAAGCTGATCCTTGATACCAAGCAGGTATTTCTTCGAGCAGAATATATCGAATCTTGAGCTGACGATTAAATCGAAATTTACAGTTCCTTTTTTGAGATCATTTTGAAGATATTCATACATCCCGACCTCGGCAGTATCACCAAGATATATCATCTCGGGGACAGAGCAGTCAGCCTTTTTCGCGCTCCACTCGTCTCCCGCTGCTTCCATTTTCTGGCCTTCCATCTTGTTTAGAATGCAGAGGTTTGCCCAGTAAACCTGTATTGGTGATGTTTCTTTTATATTTGAATTTGACATAATGCCCTTCCTCCTATACCGCATTCATGCGGATTTATTATTCATCCTTGTTTATTTTTAAAAATTTATTTTAAGATCTGATGGGCTGATGGTTTCACCGGCCCTTATTTTATTCTGTGCTGCAAGCAGAACCCCTGTAAGACTGTTAAGAATAGCTTCAGTTTTTATCTCTTCCTCTGTAAGGGTAAGAACCTCAGTCATTCCGCCGTTCTTCATAACTATTCTTTTTGAGCCCATGAGAGCAAGCTGCGGATCATGAGTTACAATCAGTACGATTTTTCCGCTTCCTGTAAGCATGTCCATGGCCTTTCGCCGATCTATTCCGGCATTCTCAATCTCATCAATCAGGATAATCGGAGAATTACTGATCATTGCAACATCTGCTATCATTAATGCCCTTGACTGTCCGCCTGAAAGCCTTGTTAAAATATCGTTTTTTCTGATTTTTTCACCAGCCAATGAATTTGCTAATTCAAGTATATCCGAAACAAGGCCTTCTCCGGCTTGTATTCTCCTGCTTTCTGCGTGAAGCTGTATGAACTCTCCAACGGCCATTTCAAGGGCAAAATTCATGTTCTGTGATAATTGCGCAACAAGCTTTGAATCGGGGTTGTAGCGTACCGAATAATCCGGTTTTTCCCCGTTTATAAGAAGGCTGCGGCCTGTGATTGTATCGGCCTGTGCCATCTGTTCAATATCGCTTATCAGCTGGCTTTTTCCGGAACCTGTAAAGCCTACAATACTGTATATCTCGCCGCTTTTGATTGTAAGTGATTCTACTGCTTCAGGGTTGCCGTTCTTGTCATGCCCCCTGAGGATTGTTATTTCTGTGAACATGCAGCCTCCGGAAAATCCATCTTATAGACCGCTCCCTGCTGGAATTTTGTACCAACCCTCATTTCACCCATGCAGTATGAGCAGATTGCTGTGGGCATCGGGTGTCTCAGCTTTGCGCCTATAAGCTCTTCGGTTTTAGTCTTTTCCAATAAAAGTCTTGCAAGATGCTCACTTCCGGCGCCGGTAAGGCCGTTGGTTTCAACTATTTCCGCGCCGGGGTTTATTCGTCTGATACGGCTTTGGAATACCTCTCTCTCCGCCTGGCTTATGGAATCACCCTTTACAATTACGACGATATCGGCTGTTGTAAGAACAGGACCGATCTTTTCAGGAATTTTGATGCTTGAATGGCTGTCAATAACACATATTGAAAGGGCCTTGTCTACTCCGGGCGCGCACCGGTGGCATAGTCCGGCTGTTTCTATGATAAGAAGTTCTGCCTTCTCAGCTTCTGCCCAATCAAGCATTTCTTCAAGGTTAACCACGAAATAATGATCAGGACAGATATCGTCACTTAGACCTGTTACAACCGGAACTCCGGTGGCCGCATAGCGTACATCGTCTTCGGTTGCAAGACAGTCAATTTTAACAACTGCGGGTGCTTTTCCCAGCCGCTGCAAGGCCTTTATGGAATGGATCATTACAGAAGTTTTGCCGCATGCCGGGGGACCCGCAACTATGATTACTTTAGGCTGCATAGGTTCCACTCTCCTTAGATGACCCTTCCGGTTACATTCTTTTTTTGCCGCCGGGCAGGAAAGTTATATATGATGAGTCTATTTCAAAACCCTCCAAGCTTTGAAATTACTATTGATAATATAAATAAGCCTTGACTAAGTCAAGATGTCTCTTCATTATGAACTAAAGGTGATTGTATGCGTGTAGGGATAATAGGAATAGCAGTCTATGAAAAGACTAATATAGAAAAAATAAACAATATTATTATGGAAAACAGCAGCTTGATCCTGGGTCGTATGGGTATGCCCATGCGTGATCGTGACATGAATTTGATCTCACTCATTGTTGAGGGTGATAATGACAGGATAGGATGCCTTGCCGGGAAGATAGGTGTTCTGGATGGGGTGGAAATAAAATCAATGCTGATTAAAGAAAAAAAATAAAACCCAATGCTAATATTAGGTGTCTCAGCTCCAGGGCGTATGAAAAAACGCAGTTTAGGAAAGTTAAGACTAATAAAATTAAAAAAATTTTATCAAGTTAATTGACATTAATTAAATATTATGTTTTAATATAATCAAGTTCGAATGGTGTTTTGTCCTCCGTTGAAGGTTTGTGTGATCTTCAATGAAAGGTATCGCGATTTTACCTATGCTCCTTCGAAACAAAGATTTCATGAACCCGGGAGAATAGGCCCTCCCGGGTTTACTTTTTTATCAGAACCTTTAAAAAGTAACTGATTTTTGAAAAAACCTGATAAAAAAGTAAAATAGATTAGATTAAGATAAATTTTTCTCTATTTACTGTATTTCCCCCTTTACAAATTAAAATTCATGGTTTAGTCTTATTCTATATTAGATATCCTGCGGCAAGGGCAATGCCTGAACTTGGGGAATCTTCTGAACTATGGAAAAAGGTGACAAATGTAATATTCGAATGGAAGGGTATTCTGACCGTATCGTTTATTTGCGTTAGTCTATATTTCCGCAATATCAGATGAGATTCACAGCCGCGCTATCGATGCGCGGTTTTTTGTGTTCAATGTCCGCGCGGGGTATCAGGAGAGAGTATGTTAAAAACCCCTAAGTCTCTGCGGCTTCAGATTGGGCTCTTTGGGCGGACAAATGTTGGTAAATCCAGTGTTTTAAATCTTATTTCGGGTCAGCAGGTAGCAATAACATCTGATACCCCCGGCACCACGACGGACGTAGTTGAGAAGAGCATGGAGCTCCTGCCTATAGGGCCTGTGGTATTTCTTGATACTGCCGGAATAGATGATGTTTCGGGCCTTGCAGGTAAACGAATTGAAAAAACAGAGAAAATCTATAAGAGGGCTGATATTGCGGTACTTGTTACCGAGCCGGGAATTTGGTCTGAATATGAACAGCAGGTTGCAAGAAACTGCAAAGAATCAACTCTTCCGCTGATATGTCTTATAAATAAATCTGATACGGCTTCCGTTGATGAGGATTTTATTGATTCACTTAAGAAAAAGGAATCAGTTTCTGAGGTAATCAGGTTTAGTGCTGTTGATTACGATAACCGTGATCTATATGTAAATGATTTTAAAAGGGCTGTTATATCTCTGGTTCCTGAAGACTTTATAAGCCCGCCGCCGCTTGTGGCAGATCTATTACCTGAAAACGGACACATAATGCTTATAGTCCCAATAGATATTGAAGCGCCTAAGGGACGAATAATTCTGCCTCAGGTTCAGACTATCCGTGACTCGCTTGACGCAGATTCAATCGTAACCGTTGTGAAAGAGCACCAGTATCTGGCAGCGCTTGAAAACTGTGTAAAACCGCCGGATCTGGTTGTCTGCGATTCACAGGTTGTTGACAGAATGGTACGCGAAACACCTGAGACAATTCCCTGTACAACATTCTCAACCCTGTTTTCGCGCTTTAAGGGAGATCTTAAGCGTCAGGTTGAGGGTGTTCTGGTGCTTGACAGGTTCAAAGAGGATGAAAAGCTTCTTATTTCAGAGGCTTGCTCACATCATGCTATGGATGATGATATTGGGAGGGTCAAGATTCCAAGGTGGCTCAAAGGCTACCTCGGTTTTGAGCCGAAGATCGATTTTTGCCGCGGCAGGGATTATCCTGATAATCTTTCAGATTATTCACTGGTTATCCACTGCGGTGCCTGTATGCTGACCAGGCGTGAGATGCTTATGAGGATTGAAACAGCGGGAGAATCTTCTGTTCCTATCACAAACTATGGTCTGCTTATATCACATGTTCACGGCACATTGGAAAGAATTATATCCCCGTTTGGAGAGATTATAAAATTATTTGAAAATACAAAGAGGAGAGAGGCAGTATGACTACAATGACAAAAACAAGGCCGCAGCCGTTAAAGGAATGGATTGCTAACCGGATTAAGCAGGAGGAGATTGATAAATATCTGCTGCCCGGCGGCAAGGATTTTATCGATGAAGAAAAGATAGCTCAGGAGCTTGAAGCGGGTAAAAACCCCGACCCTGCATATATCAGGAGTTTGATTCAAAAATCCCTCAAGATTGAAACCCTTACACCGGCCGAAACAGCAGCCCTCCTTTGGGTTAAGGACCCGGAGTTGATTGCCGAGATGGAAGAGGCCGCGATTAAGATAAAAAAAACAGTCTACGATAACCGAATTGTAACCTTTGCCCCCCTTTATTTGAGCAGTAAATGTGTAAACGGCTGTAAGTACTGCAGCTTTCAGACCAGTAATGATGACATGGAGCGCAGGGTCGTTACTATGGAGGAGCTGGATCGTGAGGTAAAAACCCTTGCCGGAGAAATTGGGCATAAGAGATTAATTGTTGTATATGGTGAACATCCTGATTCGGATGCTGATTATATAGTAGAAACCGTTCAGAGAATATATGACTGTAAGTTCAAGACCAAAAAGGGTGAGGGACAGATAAGAAGGGTCAATATAAATGCCGCGCCAATGTCGATTGAGGATCTCCGTAAACTGAAAGAGGTTGGAATAGGAACCTTTCAGGTATTTCAGGAAACCTATCATAAAGGCACCTACGCAAATGTGCACCCTGCTTCAACACTTAAGGGTAATTACAGATGGAGGCTTTACGCAATGCACCGTGCCTATGAGGCAGGTATTGATGATTTTGGAATAGGAGCCCTTTTCGGACTCTATGATTGGCGTTTTGAGGTGATGGGTCTCATGTACCATACGCATGAACTTGAGCGGGCATTCGGTGTAGGCCCCCATACAATATCGTTCCCGCGTCTTGAGCCGGCACATAATGCGCCGCTTGCTACAAACTCCGACTACATCGTAAACGATGATGATTTCAAGCATGCTGTGCTATGTCTGAGGCTTTCGGTACCTTACACCGGCATGATTCTTACCGCCCGTGAAAATGCCGAGCTGCGCCGCAGAATTATACCTCTTGGAATCACTCAGACTGATGCTTCAACAAAGATCGGTCTTGGCGCCTACAGTAAAAAGAATGATGATCAGGAAGAAGACCGTCAGCAGTTTGTAATCGGCGATACCCGTTCTCTGGATGAGGTTGTGCGTGAGCTTGCAAAGATGGGATTTATTTCATCATTCTGTACAGCAGGTTACCGCTGCGGCCGCACCGGCTATAAGATAATGGACATGCTCAAAAGCGGGCATGAGGGTCAGTTCTGCAAGCTCAACGCGATTATAACCTTCCGCGAATGGCTTGATGATTTTGCAACCGAAGAAACAAGAGAAATAGCTGAAGACCTTATTCAGAAAGAGATAGCCGAGGTAAAAGTAAAGAATCCAAAGATGTTCGATCATCTTATGCGGTATTATGATCAAACCTGCAAGGGTTCGAGGGATCTTTACTTTTAGGAAAACAATGTCTGACTTTCTGCGTGATGACATAATAAGAATGCTTTCATTGAAACAGGATGATGTTTCTGCCGTTGCCCGGCTGCGTGAGAATGCGTGCCGGGTTATGCGGGCTGAAGCGGGTAATCTTGTTTACTACCGCGGCATAATTGAATTCTCGAATATCTGTATACGCGACTGCCGCTATTGCGGGATAAGAAAGAGTAACAAAAAGGTCTCTTCACGTTATACCCTTACCCGCGAAGAGATTGTGAACACAGCCCTATGGTGTGCTGATCAAGGATACGGCTCTGTTGTGCTGCAGTCCGGGGAGAGGCGTGATCCTGCGTTTATAGACTTTGTTGAATCAATTGTAGGCGAAATAAAGGAGCGTTCAAAATCAGAACATCTTCCGGAAGGTCTTGGTATAACCCTGGGTGTAGGTGAGCAGGATCTTGAAACATATCAAAGACTCTACAAGGCCGGGGCACACCGATATCTTCTCAGGATAGAAACCACAAACCCTGAACTGTACCGCAGGCTTCACCCCCATCCGCAAAAGCTTGAGGAACGGATTGAATGTCTAAGGCTGCTTGCTGAGGCCGGTTTTCAGGTTGGTACGGGCGTAATGATAGGTATTCCGGGGCAGACTATTGAGATGCTTGCGGATGATATTCTTTTTTTCAAAGAGATGAATATCGACATGATAGGAATGGGCCCCTATATCGTTCATCCTGATGCCGACATGGCCGATGAGGGTATGATGGATAAGCCTGAGCTGATGCAGCTTGCGCTTAACATGATAGCCGCGACAAGGCTTGTTTTGAGGGATGTCAATATCGCGGCAACTACCGCGCTGCAGGCACTCTACCCCGACGGCCGGGAACAGGGGCTTGGCTACGGCGCTAATGTTACAATGCCTAACCTTACCCCGCAGTCAGTCCGCAAGGGCTATCAGCTTTATGAGGGAAAGCCCAATCTGGATGAAAGCGGTGAAGAATGTGCCAACAGCCTGCTGGGCCGTATCCGCAGTTCCGGCCGGGATGTGGGCTTTAATCAATGGGGTGATTCTCCTCATGCCGCGGCACGGGGGGCTGCCGTCCCTGCGGCCGCAGCTTCGCCTTAGGGTTTATATTTTAGTTAATATGTGTTAAAATAATTCCGCTATGGAATATAGTTCTTCGCTGATCAACCTTGATTCAGCCCATTCAGATATTGAGATATATAATGTTGACTCCAGCCTAGGTGAGGGCAGTATCAAAAGGATATGCACGGCACCCGGCATAGATGCCGTTTTTACCAATATCAGAGTCAAAAGCAAACAGCAAATTATGTCCCGTCCAGATTTCAGCGGGCTTGAAATCTTCTACTGCATCAAGGGGCGTCTTGAGATGGAGTTTGAAAACGGCAGAAGGCTTGAGGTAGGTGACAGCCAAATGTGTGTTTTCAGTATTGATTGTCCTGTCAAAAATATCCGTTATCTTAAAGAAGAACTTGTCGGGATAAGTATTTTTTTCATGCAAACCGAAAAGGCCAATGAGTCTTTAGAGAAATACCTCGGTGAGAATTATGTTGATATTAACTCATTTATAGAATCTGTCTGTAAAAAAGATGTTTATCTGGTTGGTGTGCCGAATAGATATTCAATGGATATTTTTATGGATATGGAACAATGTCCTGTTGAGCAGCAGACGGAGTATCTGAGGTTAAAGGCCCTTGAGCTGTATCTGATATGCAGCCGGAAGATCGGGCTTCTTGGTGACAGGAAAATGAGGCAAACCAACCTAAAGGATAATTATAAACTGAAAGATGTTGTTTCATTAATGAAAAAAAATCTTGAAGATCCCCTGAGTCTTAATCAGCTGGCTGAATGTATCGAAATGAATCCTGAACGGTTAAAAAAGATGTTTAAGTCGGTATATAAAGAAAATATTTCCGTCTATTATAGAAAACTTCGCCTGCAGCATGGGCGTATGCTGCTTTTGAATACTGATTACTCTGTTACAGATGTGGCAATAATGTCCGGCTATACCAATCCAAGTAAATTCAGTTCGGCTTTTAAAAAAGAATTTAATTATACGCCATTATCCTACCGCAAGAGCCTTATCTCCTGAGGTTTTTCGAGACTTTTTCCTCTGTGGATTATTTTTAAACTATTCGGAGTTGCGCCCCTTCCTTAACAGAATATAATTTCCTCTTAATGAGGCTCTTTCAAAACTAACCGAGTTTTGAAAGCAGATAAGATGCTTCTATCTTTTTTGAGGGGGCTTTATGGAAAAAGATAAACATAATTCATTTGCGGGTATACTAAAGTTCGCCGCTGAATGCAGAACAACGATGATTATCTCGGTAGTGATTGCCGTTATAGGCGTACTCTGCGGTCTGTCTCCATATTTGGCTGTTTCAAGGATTATTGTCGGGTTCATGGATGGTTCTGCCGGAATTGGTTATGTTTTTTTCTGGCTGAGTATCTTTCTTGCCGGAGCTGCTTTGAAGGCCATCCTGTACGCCAGGTCCACGCTTCTGTCTCATAAGGCTGCATTTCATATAATAAGAACGGTTCGTGAAAGGATTACGGATAAACTCTTAAAGATTCCTATGGGCTGTCTTCAGGAGCATCCTTCGGGTAAGCTTAAGATGCTTTTTGTGGATGAGGTCGAAAAACTGGAGTACCCCCTTGCCCACGCTATTCCTGAGCTTTCATCAAATATTACGGCTCCTATAGCAATATTTATCTTTCTATTAATAACCGACGTAAGAATGGCCTTCATTGCTCTTATTACGCTGCCTGTCGGTTTTATTATATCCGCTGCAATGATGGCCGGTTATAAAAAACGGTATGATGCATGGTTTGAGTCCGGCGAACGGATGAATAATACCATTGTGGAATTTATCAAGGGTATTGAGGTAATAAAGGCCTATAACCAAACCACCTCATCATTTGAAAAATACAGCAGCGCGGTTAAGCGCTACCGTGATTTCACCCTGGCATGGTACCGCAGCAGCTGGCCGTTTAATGCCGCCTATACAGCCGTTTTTCCGGCGGTGCTTGTGGCCGCCCTTCCGTTCGGTCTGAACTTCTATCTTGAGGGTTCATTGGAGCTTTCAGCCCTGATTCTTTCTTTGATAATGTCGCTTGGTCTGATACCGCCAATAATGAAGCTTATTGAGTTTACCGATAATTTTATTGCCATAACCCAGACAGAGACCAAGGTAAATGAACTTCTCAGCCTTGAAGAGATGCCCTATAAAAACGAAAAACTCATGATTGATAATTATGACATAAGACTCTCTGATGTCTCATTCAGCTATAAAAAGCAGCAGGTACTGAATAAGGTAAGTCTGGATATAAAAGAAAACACAATGACTGCTCTTGTTGGGCCTTCGGGCAGCGGTAAATCCACAATAACAAGGCTTATCTCAAGGGCATGGGATGTTCAGGGTGGTTCTGTCAATATTGGCAGAAGGGATATAAGAGACTTCCCGCTTAAACAGCTTACCTCAATGATAAGCTCCGTCTCTCAGAATATCTATCTTTTTAATATGAGTATTGCCGACAATATCCGAATCGGCAAGCCGGAAGCCTCATTTGAAGAGGTTGTCTCTGCCGCTGAGGCTGCCGGATGCAGTGATTTTATCAACCGTCTGCCGGATTCCTATGACACAGTTATTGGTTCAGGGGGCGATAAGCTAAGCGGCGGAGAGCGGCAGCGTATAGCCATTGCGAGGGCGATACTTAAAGATTCACCAATTCTCCTGCTTGATGAGGCAACTTCAAGCATAGACGCGGAAAACGAGGCAAAGATTCAGGACTCAATAGCAGCTTTGACAGCTGGAAAAACCCTGATTGTTGTTGCCCACAGGCTTTCTACGATAGTACACGCTGACAATATTGCCGTTGTTGAAAATGGAAAAATAAATACTCAGGGCCGGCATGAAGAACTGCTTGAGAAATCTGAACTCTACCGGAGGATGTGGAACGCCCACAAGGATGCCGGAGAATGGAGTATCGGTAAGAGGGGGAAAGGCCGTGTTTAATATAATCAGGAGAATTCTTAGGCTTGCGGGAAAAAGAGGCTGGAAAATCAGACTTGGTTTTTTTCTGGGTTTTATAGACGGAATCTTTGAAGGGGCAACATTTGCGTCACTGATATACACCTTCATTGCAATAGATCGCGGTCTTAAATCATCCGATATAAAAGCCGTAGCAGCCATTTTACTGACAGGTCTTGCCGGTCATATAGTCTGCAGATATCTGATTACAAGATTTCAGGTTGGTACCGGAGTTGAGGTAATGTCTGAACAGAGGCTTAAAATAGGTGATGCTCTCAAGAGGGTTTCAATGGGCTTTTTCGATCGTAACGATCTCGGCGGAATTGCCGCAACAGCTACGAACGATACCGGTTTTATTGAAAATTACAGCATGTTTATTCTGGATCGGGTTGTAAACGGTTTTATATCAACCGCCGTAGTTTCGGTCTTTGTATTGATCTATGACTGGCGGATGGGGCTTATTGTATTGATATCGATTATACCATTATCCGTAATATTCAGGCTTCTGCAGAAAAAGGGAAGACTTCTTGGCCCTGAAAGACAGGAGACTCAGGCAAAACTTGTTTCCGCTGCCCTTGAATGGATTCAGGGAATTGAGGTTATAAGAAGCTTTAATATGGAGGGTGAAAAGGCTCATAACATAACCAGAGCAATTAATACCTGCGAACAAAGTTCCTACAATCTTGAAAAAGGCTTTGTTCCCCTCCTTTCGTTAAACAGCCTTTTGATAAGGTTATTCTCTGCTGTAATAATCTTTGTGATAAGCTTCCTGGCCCTTGGAAGCAGGGCGCCTGTGAGTGAGCTGTTTATTATTCTGATTTCAACATTTGTTATCTTTAAGCCGCTTGAAGAGGCCTTTTCGCTTACGGCCATGATGCGTCTTATGGAAGCCTCCATGGAAAGGTTTGGAAGGGTTACCGAAGCTGATTTTATTGATGCCGATGCTTCTGTAACTGAAACCGGGGGATGGGATATCGAATTCAGAGATGTCAGATTTGCCTATGATAAAGAGATTGTGGTTAATAATCTTTCATTCCGGGCAGAGCCGGGAACTGTTACCGCCATTGTAGGCGAATCAGGCAGCGGCAAGACTACCCTGATTAAGCTGCTGGCAAGGTTCTGGGATGTTGACAGCGGCAGCATTCTTATTGGCGGAACTGATATAAGGAAAATGTCATGCGATACTATCTTAAAAAATATCAGCATGGTTTTTCAGGATGTGTATCTATTTAATGATACGGTACTTAATAATGTTAAGTTCGGTAACCCTGAAGCGGGCTTGGAGGAAGTAATTGCAGCCTGTAAAAAGGCACAGGCCCATGATTTTATTGGGGCACTTGAAAATGGTTACGATACGGTTATAGATGAAGGTGGTTCGAGCCTTTCCGGCGGCGAAAAGCAGAGACTCTCTATAGCCCGTGCGATACTTAAGGATGCTCCGATCATCCTTTTGGACGAGGCTACCTCCAGCATCGATCCTGAAAATGAAAAATATATTCAGGAAGCGATCAATAATCTTATTGAAGGAAAAACCATAATAGTCATTGCGCACCGTCTCACCTCGATCAGGGCTGTTGATAATATTCTGGTTCTTGATAGAGGCCGCCTTGTCCAGGAGGGTACGCACGATATGCTTTTGAATCAGGAAGGAATATATAAAACCTTCTGGGAATTAAGACAGAAGGCTGATAGTTGGAAGATTACAAAATAACCGCATCCATGCAGGTTTTATAGGAGGAATTAAAAACGGCTTCCTTGCCGTTTTTAATTTTGGAGTTTGAAGTAAAACTTCAAACTCCCTACACAAATACCTGCCTCCATGCAGGTTTTATAGGAGAAAAATTATGGGAGATAATAAACTTGGAACAAGAGATTTAATTTCAATCGGAGTGTTTGGAGCGATAATCTTTGTTTTAACAATGATAAGCTCAATGATCATAGGTATGACGATGGTCAGCTATCTGTTTATTGCAAGCGGTATGGGGCTGCTTTCGGCCCCTGTTTATTTTCTGGCCGCGGCCAGATCCGGAAAAAGGTTTGTGTCATTTTTTATCTGGACATTGAACGGAGTTATATGGGGAATCATTGGAGGTTATTCGGTTCTTGTTTCAATGATTATTTGTGCACTCATAGGTGAGCTGATACTGCGAAATGGCGGGTACAAAAGTTTTTTCAGAATCTCTATTGCCTATATACTTGGAGTTCTTGGGTACCATATAGGCGTCTTTGTAATTCTGTATGTTTCTTCGGAGCGCTATATTGAAAAGTTTATGGCTACACCGGCCTCTCCATCAAGGGAAAGTGTAATGGCTCTGGTTAATGCGGCAACGGGCCCGCTTGGAATTGTTGCAGTTGCTGCAGTTATTGCCGCGTCGATAATCAGTTGTCTTCTTGCCTCAAAAATACTGAAAAAGCATTTTAAGAAGGCCGGAATTATCTAGTGCAAATTGATTTAAGCATTGATCCCAGGGTTAAAATATTTCACACACTTATTATTGGGATAATGATTTTTATCCTTAAAACCGATCAGGCCTTTGCGCTCTATATCGCTCACCTTCTTTTGACCCTGGTTTTTTTTAAACAGATTAAAGAAGCATTTAAATTTACGGCCGCGTTTATTATTCTTGTTTTTATTTATTTTATGGGCTTTTGGGAATTTAAAAACCCGGTAATATCCACGTTGTCATATTTTGCTTTCTTCGTGATAAAGTTTCTTCCAATTCCGATTGCGGCGGTTATTATGACCAAAACCATTACCTCTGCCGAGCTGATAGGAGCATTTCAGAAATTAAGGATACATCGGAATATCACAATTCCTTTTGCCGTTGCGATGAGATTTATTCCTTCGCTAAGAAAAGAACTAGGTTTTATAAGAGATGCCATGAAGATGCGGGGAATAAATTACGGCCTTGGAGGTTTTATTAAATCGCCGCTAAGGCTGCTTGAGTATATTACCGTACCTCTGCTGATGCGCTGTGTCAAAATTACTGATGAGCTTTCGGTTTCGGCTATAGTAAGGGGTATTGAAAACCCCAAGCCAAGAACAATGATGCGCGAGCTGAAGGCTAAACCGCAGGATTTTATCTATTTTTCAAGCATAATTATTTTGAACAGCATTATTCTATTTATCGACAGGGTTATATGAAATGAGTTTGATAGAATTAAGAGACGTAGATTTCAGATACAGGGGTAATAATAAGCCGGTTTTAACAAACATAAACCTTGGTATTGAAAAGGGCGAATTCATCCTGCTCTCAGGCCGCAGCGGCTGCGGTAAAACCAGCCTATGCAGATGCATAAACGGACTAATACCCCGTTTTTATGAGGGAGAGTTGACAGGTGAAATCCGTATAGCGGGAAAAAACAGCCCTGAGCTGCACTCATGGGAGCTTGCAGAAATTGTCAGCTCGGTATTTCAGGACCCCCGTTCCCAGTTTTTTACAATAAATACAACATCGGAACTTGCCTTCGGATGTGAAAACCTTGGACTGCCTTCAAAAGATATAAAAACCCGGGTTTCAGCAGCCTTTAAATCGCTTGATATAGAATACCTAAAAGACCGTTCAATATTCGGCCTTTCAAGCGGAGAGCGGCAGAAAATAGCCGTTGCGTCAATTAACGCAATCTCTCCTGAGGTTTATGTTCTTGATGAACCGGCAGCAAATCTTGATACCGAAAGCACATTAGCCCTCGCGGAGCTTCTAAGACGGTTGAAAGAAAGCGGAAAGACAATCATTGTTTCGGAACATAAGCTTTACTATTTGAAGGATCTATGTGACAGGTTTATCTATATTGAAGACGGTAAGATAAAATTCGATAAATCCGTTGATAAAAGTTTAGAAGAGCTCAAGATTGATAATGAAATGGGTTTACGGAGCCTTAACCCTGAAAGGCTTCCAAAACCCGTTGATATTGAATCTGCCGCGGCCCCTTCTGTTAAAGAGAATGCCCTGGAGCTTAAAAACATCTGCTTTTCTTATGGAAAGGAGCAGCTTATCAATAATCTTAATCTTGGCTTCTTAAAGGGAGAGGTTGTAGGCATAACCGGTTCAAACGGTGCAGGAAAGACAACATTGGCCAGAATAATATGCGGTTTATTGAAAGAAAAATCAGGCGAGGTCTATTTTTACGGTAAGAAGATCCCCGCACGAAAACGTTCCGCGCATACATTTTTTATAATGCAGGATGTGGATTATCAGCTATTTACCGAAAGTGTTGATGAAGAACTCAGGCTTGGTAATGGCAAGGTTTCAAATATAGATCAAAAAATTCTAAAGACCCTTGAACAGCTGGAGCTTTCTGAATATCGGGAGGCGCATCCCGCGGCCCTGTCAGGCGGTCAAAAACAAAGGGTTACAATTGCCGCTGCCAATGTAAAGGATTGCGGTATTATAGTCTTTGATGAGCCCACAAGCGGTCTGGATGCTTCCGGAATGCGTAAAACCGCCGAATTAATAAGGGCTCTATCGGAAGAAGGTAAAACAATAATTATTATTACCCATGATCTGGAGTTATTATCAGAGGCCTGCAGCCGGGTATTTAATATGGACTCTATATAAAAAACAAAAGTTGACTTATAAGGAGAGCCCATTGTAAAATATAGTTAACCATACTTAACAAAAGGAGATCGTATATGTTACTAAAAAAGAAATTTCAGGTTCTGCTTGTTGTAATTTGTCTTATCGCAGCAGGAGGCGCTTTTGCCGATGCCGATGACTCAATCGGATTAAGTATCTTTGGCGGTATGAAAGCAAAAAATTTGACTAACTCATATGCCTTGGGTGTTGATCTTGGTCTTGCATATCAGTTTGAGCTCTGGGGCTATGACATGGGTGTAGGTATTGATTCATTTGAATGGTATTTTACCCCCGGCCATGAATTAAACCTCGGAGTAAACTATTGGTATGGAAAATACATCGGCGATTCCGCATTCTCATATTATTCTGCGGGAAACTACTTTCTGAGGTTTCTGGGCGGTTTTAATTATGATGCTGACTATGTTTTTGGGGTTGCATATGATCTTGACGGAATAAGATTGGTCTCGTTTGATGTTGTTTGGACATACTATGATAAGGTTGGTTTGAATAATGATTACTACTACTTCAGCTGGGAAGGTCTCAAAAAGTGGCTTGCTGACACTAAACTTGATACAGTAATTGGAGCAGGATATGAATTTTCCTTAGGAAAAGCCGGTTTAGTTGGACTCTGGCTTGATACAACCTTCAGATTCTTTGACGGACAATGGGGTTTTGATTTTTATTCAATAACACCTTCTGCCTCATATACCTATTATATAACAGAGAATCTTCCAATTATGCTGGATATAGACTATAAGCTGCTTCCTTCTGCCAATTGGGCTGATGATTTGAGGGTTTCTCTCAGCGCGGGGTTTTTATTTTAGCTTTCTGTAATCTATATATTGTCAATATAATAATTCAATTGTAGAATTATTATAAATAGCAGAGTTGAGTATAATCTTTATATACCCAAAGCTATTATAAAAACTATTAAAAGGAGATCTTTATGAAAAGAAGGTTGTTTTTTGCAGGATTTATTCTTGTAATTTTGGCAGTTGTATTTACAGGATGTTCCTTGTTTGCTAAGGATATTAAGATAGGTGGAGGTCTTATCAGAGACGGTAATGACGCAGGACCGCTGATTGCTATTCTTGATGCTGATGATAACCTTATAACCGATGCTTCGGTCTCAGTAGACGGGGTAAATCTGTATTACGCCCCTGAAATGATGATGTATACATCCGAAAATCATCTTTCTACATCAGATGGTAAGACGCACCACCTCAAGGTTGTCTACGAATCAAAAACCTATGAAGCCTCGGTAACAATGCCTAATATACCAACACTTACAGTTCCCAATCCATATGATGCGTCTGTAGAGCAAACCCTTCCCTATTCGATAGGCGCTGTACCTGATAGGCTTGGTTTTTCCTGCTCATTCGGCCCTGACATATATAACTTAGAGCAATATCAGCAAGAGGTGGTTAATCCCGCTGAAAGCGGAAGCTTCACTATCCCCGCTGATACCTTTGGAGCAGGGGACAGTGTTATTTGGACTTTTACCGCGGCTAATAATTCTACTATAGATGGTTTAACGGACAGCGGTTTTGCGGCAGCCTCTCCAATTATTAATAATTTTAATGCCCAGTAGTAATTTTGATTTAAGTTTTATTACAGAATTTAGGAAGGGGGAGCCATTGCGGCCCCCCTTTATACTATTTGCTCATTGCTTCAGTAAGAATTCCCTTTGTTTTTAAATCAGGTAGTTTTTCAAATTTTATGCTCTGGCCAAGATATCTGGGCTGGTTGAAATCAAGTGCAACCCAGCTTGATGTTGCAATCTTGTACAGCTTGCCGTCTTCGATATCAATATCTCCTGTATATAGAAAGTCACCGCTTCTCTTGTAAAGATCGCTCTGATCCTGCTGATTGCAGACAGCAATTATTGCCTTAAGGGTTTCTGAATCAACCTCTGCAACCATTACATCATTATCAAAGCGCATAAACTGATCGAATAGGTATTTGGGCAGCGGGCCTTTTTTCAGACCTGAACCGAATGATGTATGATTAAGGAAGGCTGCATCTGCTCCGGTTTTCTTTTTAAGCATTTCTACAGACCATAGTGCGGCCTCCAGGATACTTAAATCATTTTCTACGGTGCCTACAATTTGAAGATCTTCAGATCCAAGGTTCTCATCTTCAGCCGCTTTTACGGCAGCTGCCATTTCTTCATCAATTCCGTCTATGTCTTTGGTCATAATGTCTTTATAAACAACCTCGGCATCGTCATTATCAATGAATATTTCGGCAATATTGAATCTTTCACCCTTGAATCCGTTATGCATGTAGATAGTACCATTTACGTTTTCGTGGAGGATTATGTGGTCATGTGCGCCTACCATATAGAGAAGTGAAGGCGCTCCTCCAACCACATCAAGCATTGCCAGATCCGGAACAAGGCCCGCATGTGATGCCACTATAACGTAGTCAGCCTCAGAAGACAGCTTTGGGTAATTTGCCTTAAGCCATTTTACCGGTTCAGGTATCGAAATTGATTCTCTCAATGGTTTTGGGTAGGTATTTTTAGCATCAACTCCCACACCGATTACTCTGATTGTTTTTTCAGCGGCAGTAATATCTGTGTATACAGCTGTCTCAGGCATATCTTCTGCAGTTACATTCCCTATAACAACTGCACCCGCTGCTTCGGCGGTAGAAAGAAAATCTTTTGGACTCATCAAATCAAATTCGTGATTTCCAACATTTATAATCACCTTTCCGCATTCACCAAGATGTTTTAGAAACTCAAGATCGACCATACCCTTTGATTTTTTGGCTACTATATTTCCGCTTTCAAACAGGTCTCCATCAAAGAGTATTACCAGTTCACTGTCCTGGTATTCTGTTTTCAGCTCTTTAACCTTCCAGAGTATTTTAGAATAGGTATCGTATGCTGAGTGGGTGTCAGCCATATTTATTACCACAAGAGCAGGTTTTTCTTCAGTGCTTTCCTGAGCTCCTCCGGCAAATACTGAACCTGTTCCCGAAAGGATTAATAATGCAAATACGAGTACAGCCGTACATCTTAACTTATTAAAACAGTTTTGTTTCATATTATTCTCCCTATAAAACAGTATGGATTATGAGTATTGTATCATGGAAGTTTTAAATCTTAAAGACAGATAGCAGACAATTGAAAGCTTTGAACAGTATATAAAAAGACGTGAAGATTTTATCAGATAGGCGGGCAGGGGTTCCCCGAAGGGCGCCTTTAGCGGTATTCCCTCCGGGGTTAGTTTAGCTTTTAGAGGCTTTGATAATCCTCCAGAAAATGGACCATAAGATCTACGGTTTTTTCCAGATCTTCGAGGTTGATTGTGCCTACAGGGGTGTGCATATAACGCTGGGGAATACAAACCCCGCCTGCAAGAACACCCTCTCCGCTTAAGGATGCGGACCATGCATCGGTTCCGCCTCCTGTTATAACCTCGCGCTGATAAGGAATCCCATACTTTTCAGCAATTGAGATCAGTCTGCGTGTAAGCTTTCTTGGAACATTGTTTCCTGTTGCTCCAAGCAGACCGTCCCAGTCATAATACTTGATACCGGGACCTTTGCCTGTAAGCTGAGAACACTGACGCTCTTCAATTTCAGGCACCCCTCCTGTTATTGTTACATCCAGCGCAATCATAAGCTCGGGCTTAAAGCGGTTGCAGATAGGGCCGCCGCCCCTCATTCCGACCTCTTCCTGAACACTTCCTACCATGCAGACTGTCGGTTCAATGTCCAATCCCTGAAGCCTTCTCATAATCTCTACCATTGCGGCACAGCCGCTTCGATCATCTACAGACTTGCCTGTGTAATATTTTCCTCCATTCAGGAGACAGCCCTCACGGCTGAAGCCCATATAATCCCCAACCTGAACGCCCATTGCCAGGGTTTCTTCTCTGCTTTCTGTTCCTATATCAAGAAAAAGATCTTCTATCTTTATTACCTTATTATGATCTTCTTCGGTCATAATATGTGCAGGTTTTGAACCTGTAACCCCGTAGACCTTTTTTCCGCTGTCTGTTTTGATAACCATATACTGGTTTACGGCGGTCCGGTCATCATGATAACCAACAGGAAAAAACCGTATCAGGCCGTTTTCTTCTATATAGTTTATGATAAATCCTATTTCATCCATATGGGCAGAGACAAGAACCCTCTTGTCCCTGTTTTTCCCATATTTTATAAAAAACTGATTGCCGAGAGGGTCTTCAAATGTTTCATCATATAGACCTTCCATCTCTTTTTTTAGAATTCCGGCTACCTCTTCTTCATCACCTGATACCCCAAAGGCATTGTCCAGCGCGAAAAGGCTTTTTACTAGAGAATCTTTAACCATATTTATCCGTCCTTACATAACAAATCCCATAATGAGATAGAGGATTAATGAACCTCCGCCGGCAATGAGTGCGTATGGAAGTGTCGCAAGCATAAGATCGATTGATTTTATCTGACACCCCTGTGAACACATTATTATTCCGTCTCCATATAGGCATGTGTTACTTCCGAAGGCTGCGCCTGAGAATACTGCCGCACAGGCGAGAATCGGAGCAACTCCCATAGCTGTTGCAAGTGGAACTACAATAGGTATTATGATTGCTGCCAGATCCCAGAAGCACCCTGTTGCATAGGCATAAACAGCACAAACCAGAAAAACAGCAGCCGGTAAAAATCCGCCCTTCATTATCGGGGCTGTTACCGAAATTACATAATCAGCCAGCAATAGGTCTGTATTTACAGATTGTACCGCAAAGGCAAGGATAGACAGGATCATTACAAAACCCATGCTTAGAACACCGTCATAGCAGCATGTAAGCAGCTCCTTAAAGCTAAGCCTTTTCTGAAAAAGATATATTATTGCTGCTGATACAACACCTGCCAATGCCCCTGTTAGTACGTCTGAATCGAAATACAGGGTTACAGCAATCATTATTGCAAGAGGAATAAGAAATCCAAGCGGGTTTGCCTTCTTTCCTTCCGGAAGCTTGTATTCTTCCTGATCCTGATAAAGTGCAGCCTCCGAACCTTCAGGAAAGACGTCTCCTGTAAGTTCGGCTCTTGCCGCGTCTTTTTTTATGGGGCCGATTTTTGGGATAACGCCCAAGACGTGTAAAATAACTACAAGAAGGGCCAGCCATCCATAGAATATAATAGGAATTGAAGATGTATAAGCTGAGATACCGGTTCCATCAGCTCCTACAACCCCCTGGTTTTCCAGCAGGGCTCCGAAAAAGACTGCCCATGATGAAAGGGGAATCAGAATACAAACCGGAGCTGCAACACTGTTTACT
>PDWJ01001411.1_pt1 | contig 32512 bp, 31 predicted proteins | sample 1430881 | NCBI WGS metagenome assembly PDWJ01 (sample SAMN01162460, study PRJNA174530) | Oral metagenome, whole genome shotgun sequencing project. | biome: Marine environment; feature: Marine mammal; material: Swab sample of the gingival sulcus; isolation source: swab sample of gingival sulcus...
CATCCGGATGGGCATCCCGAAGCAGGGCAGACTGAACGCCAGAAGCGACTGGCAGCAAAAAGAGAAAGGCTAATGGCCGCCATGTCCAGAGCCAGGGGGGGCAGGTATGAATACTGATAACTATCTTGCTGATCTTGAAGAATACATGCTGCAAGAACAGCTGAAAAAGCAAAAACAAACGGCCCAGCAGCAGTCCCGATCACCGGACAAAAACCGAACCTTAACCATTGAGATCATTCACCGGCAATCCGGGGTAGGGGGCTTACTAATCCGCGCGGGCCTGGCTGGACTGGGCCTGTTCTCACTATAGTGAGGCTACAGGAGAATATAGGAGTTTATAGGAGATGATAACCATGAACACAGAGAAGAAGACACCTTTCAACAGGGAGAATCCAATGAGTAATAGACTCTGCATCTATCACAAAAACTGCGCCGATGGACTCGGCGCAGCCCTGGCTGTTTATAATTCAAAAGAGTGGGGGAAAGACACTGAGTTTCTTAGTGCCCAGTATGGGGATGCTGAAAGCCTGCTGGTTATCGACCACCACAAAACCGCAGAAGAAGCCCTGAAAGGGCTGGACTTCTGCATCTTTGATATGAATTACTCAGGCGCAATGCTGACCTGGGACTATCTTCATAAACCCCTGAATGTCGAAAAAGTCCCTGAGCTGATCCGGTATATACAGGATCGTGACCTTTGGAAATGGGAAATGGAACAGTCCAGAGAAGTCAGCGCGGCGCTGGCAAGTTACCCGATGGAACTGGAAATCTGGGACAGGTTTCTGGATGACAGTGAAGTCGAGCAGCTAAAGTTGGAGGGCGAAGGGATACTGCGCTATCAACAAACCCAGATTGACCGCGCAATCTACCAGTGGAACAACTCAGAACAATATATTCACCTGGAAGATGGGGCAGGGAGCAGCTACACCGTTCCCGTATTAAACACCAGCACCCTGATTAGTGAAATATGCGGCGAACTTGCCAAAGGCTGGCCGTTTGCTGCCGTCTACTTCGATACCACGGACGGTAAGCGCGTCTACAGCCTGCGTACCCGCGATAGCGATACAGATGTGTCAGCGATAGCCAAGCACAATGGTGGCGGCGGTCACCCGGCAGCCGCCGGTTTTTCAGTTCCTATAGACCAAGCTCTGGCCATGTCGTTTCCTTCGACTGAAGGAAACAGAATGAGGGACATGACATGACACAAAAAACAGACCGACTGGTAGACTCCAAAAAACTGATGGAAACCTACGGCATAACATCGCCTCAAACACTGATCCGCTGGACAAAGCGTTCAGAAAACCCGTTACCCAAGCCGATAGCAGGCGGTAGCGGCTGTGGCAATACCTACAAATGGCGGCGCTCACAGCTAGAGCAGTGGGAAATAGCCCAATACGGCTGCATACTGGAAATGTGAGGCATGGAAACTAAAAATCCATGCCAGTCAGTTTCTCACCCCACTTGCTCAAGCAGGCGGCCTGCTCATCCAGATAGTGATGCTGATCATAAACCTGCCAGTCTCCGGGTAACTTATGCCCCAGCATAATCTCTGCCACATGGGGCATGGTCAGCGTACTCCAGTTGGTTCGGGCCGTCTTGCGCAAATCGTAGATAGACCAATGCGCCAGAACATAATGGTGGTGCTTATAAATCCACCTGGACAAATTCAACGGCATCTTCAATAACGCAGAGTGTGTCATGCGTTTCTGATCGTTCTTAATACTGGTGAACATGAAATCAGGATGAGGACTTAATAACATGGCCTGTCGAATCAACGACTCAGCCAGCTTGGTAATAGGCCGCAACAGTGGTTTACCGGTTCTCCTTCCCATCTTGTGATTTTCTTTCGGCACGGTCCAGATGCCACTATCAAAATCAAAATCGGATTTATTGGACTGTCTAAGTTCAGCAGGGCGGCACCCATACAACAAACACAGCTTTACAAAAATCATATTTTTCTCAAGCATCCTGGAATGATTGATAGCATCCAGAACAAACCGCAGCTCATCATCATCCAATGCCCGATTAGAGGTCTTTTTCTTGATCCCCAGATCATGCCACGGACTAATTTCTGCCAGTGGGTTTACATCAACCCAGCCGCGCCGGATCAGCCAGCGATACATCTGCTTGGCATTCCCCAAAATGCGACTGGCGATAGCCGGGATATTTTCAGAAATACCCTCCAGCAACGTTATCCATATCTGTACAGTAATGTTCCGGATCGGCAATTTACCAATCTTCGGGAAAACATGAATTTCAAAACTGCGTTTAATTTGCTCTGGCGATGACTTTTTAGAGCGGCAATCCTTCTCATACCAACGATAGAACATATCCTCCAAGGTTTCCCCAAGCTGCTGCTGAATACGTTCCTGCTGCATGATTGCCTTTGGATCACCACCACGCTCCAACAGACCCCGCAGCCTTAAACACTCTGTTCGTGCATCTTTCAGACTGACAGCCGGATAAGTACCAATATCAACCCGTTTTGCTTTACCGGCAAACCGATAACGCATCTGCCAGGTCAACTTACCTTTAGGAGATACCCGAACACCCAGACCATCACGGTCAGCCTTCTCAAACCCTTTGTCATGTTCTTTTCGATAATTTGACTGTAGCCAAGCATTAGTTAGCACACTGTCACCCTCCATAACTTGTACAAACTTAAGGACAAGCCTTGTACAAAAAATACTGACACTAGAAATATCTGATTTCTGTACAGAGAATCATACAAGAAAATTCTGAAAGGTTAAAATAATGAAGGTTTAAGCATGAAGGGTTATGAAGGCTTTTTTGATAAAAATATCCATCTAAAACAAGATATTATGATTGATTAAGTTTAGATATGAAGGGTTATGATAGGGTTTGGATAGGTGACATCCCATGAATTTTCGCGTTGGCAAACCAAATATTCATTCATATTTATTTAACGATCTGCAATTTTTACCCGGAAAAATGCCCTTGCACAGGCAGTGGGTCAGACATGCAATAAGCAGGGCTGATTACACCGTACGTTTATCCTGAAATCCCTCCCGCTGATACCGATCTGACAAGCTGAGCCATGCAACATCGTCCTATGCTGATAAAGAGATTCTTATCTAAATCAGGAAAGGGTAATGAAACAATATAACTTAACCTCAGTGGTCGCAGCTTGCCTGCTGGCCTCATTCAGTTCCAGCGCACTGGCCGGTGGCCCCGCCCCATTTTACATTGGCGCATCTATCGGACAGGCGCATATTGATAACGATTCGGCTGATTTTGACAATGGTCATATCTGCACGGATGCTGGCAAGGAGAACGAAGAATGCCGTATCGGTGATGGTGGCAGCGCCGGGCATATTTATGGTGGCTTCCAGTTTAACGATAACTTCGCGGTAGAGATTGGTTATGCCGACCTGGGTGACACAGCGTCATACGAATACAGTGACCCGGCCTCGGTGACCCAGGAAACCAAAGGCGTTACGTTGGCAGCAGTCGGTCGTTACCGCCTGGGCAAATCTTCACGCATGCTGGCCTATGGCAAGGCCGGTGTTTTCGCCTGGAACAGCGAAGTGCATTCCAACAGTAATAACTCACGCATTCCGCACGGCACTGTTGATGACAGTGGTGTTGATCCCATGATTGGTGCTGGCCTGGAATATGAGCTAAATCACAACATCTCACTGCGGGCTGGCTGGGATCGCTACTTCAACGTGGGTAATAATGACGTACTGGTTGATTTCAGCAAGGATCATTACGGTGATACCGGCGAGCTGAACACACTGAAAACCGATGTTGATGTTTACTCAGCGGGAATTAATTTTTCATTCTTGTGATTTAAGCCTGAAAATAACCGGATGATTGCTTCAGATCATCCGGTTTTAAAACAAGAACGGCCAGGAACGACCGATCAAAAAACCAGCCTGGCTTTCTCGGCCTCAATCCACCTTTCCACTTCCTGCAGAATATCTTCCGGTGTTCTGCCTTGGGTTGCAATTGGCTGACCGATACTCATCGTAATGGTGCCAGGTTTTTTGATGAAAGAATGGCGCGGCCAGCTCATACCGGCATTGTGCGCAACCGGAATTACCGGATACCCCGCATAAGCCGCCAGCACTGCACCACCCAGCTTGTACCGCACTTTTACACCGGGCCTGACTCGTGTGCCTTCGGGGAAAATCACCATCCAGATTCCCTCATCCAGCCGCTTTTTGCCCTGTACTTTAATCTGTTCTACTGCACTGCGTCCGCTGCGGCGGTCAATCGCAATCGGCTTAATCATGCGTAAACCCCAGCCAAACACCGGTACTTTGAGCAATTCCCGCTTCAGAACCCAGGTCAATGGTGGAAATTCCTCAGCCAGTGCCATCGTCTCCCAGGTGGACTGGTGGTTCGACATAATCAGTGCAGTGCTATCAACCGGAATATTTTCCCGGCCCAGTACCCTGTAATTAACGCCACAGGTGACTTTCAGCCACCACAGATTCATTGTGCTCCAGAAAGCCAGTACCGGATAACGCTGACGGTATGATGAAAAAATTAACAATGGAAATACAAACACATAAACCAGCGTGGTCAGTACAAACCCGGCCATAAACAGTGTTGCCCGCAGCCCCAGCCATAGCTTTATTAAAAAACCCATCACATCCCCTGCCCGGTCTTTTCATCCAGCAGCTCAACCAGCTTTTGTAATGCCTGACCACGGTGACTGATACGATTTTTTTCTGCGGCATTCAACTCTGCGGCACTGCAATCATGCGTCGGCACATAAAACAGCGGGTCATAGCCAAAGCCTTGCTTGCCTGCCGGTTGCTCCAGAATCGAACCTTCCCAATCCGCTTCGGCAATCAGGGGCACCGGATCAGCCGCATCACGCACCAGCACAATACAACAGTGAAACCGGGCCGTGCGCTGTGCCGTCGGAATACCCTCTAATTCGGTCAGCAATTTGGCATTATTGGCGGCGCTATCACCCGGCGTACCGGCAAAACGTGCAGAATAAATTCCCGGCTGACCGTGTAAAACATCCACCACAATCCCGGAATCATCCGCCAGCGCTGGCAGTCCGGTTTGCGCAGCGGCATTGCGTGCCTTGAGAATCGCATTTTCGACAAAACTGAGGCCGGTTTCCTCCGCTTCAGCGACACCCAGTTCATCCTGCGAGATAATTTCCCAGCCGAAATCGGCCAGTAAAGCCGAAAACTCCCGCAGTTTCCCCGCATTACCACTGGCCAGCACCAACCGCAGTTTTCCGGTCACAGCCCCACCCTATTCCGCCAACACAGCCTGTTGCAATTCAATGATTTCATGGATGCCCTTTTCCGCCAGCGCCAACATCTGATCCAGTTCTTCGCGACGGAATGCATGCCCTTCAGCCGTACCCTGCACTTCGATAAACTGCCCGGCTTCATTCATCACCACATTCATGTCTGTTTCCGCGCTGGAATCCTCCGGATAATCCAGATCCAGCACACCAACACCGTTGTAAATACCGACTGATACCGAAGCGACATGACCATGAATCGGATCACGCTTCAGTTTGCCCTGTTTTTTCAGCGCATCAATCGCATCACACAACGCCACATAAGCCCCGGAAATAGAGGCAGTGCGGGTTCCACCATCAGCCTGCAACACATCACAATCCAGCGTAATCTGTCGTTCCCCCAGTGCATCCATATCGACCACTGCCCGCAGTGAACGGCCAATCAGTCGCTGAATCTCCTGTGTACGACCACTTTGCTTGCCCCGTGCCGCCTCACGCCCCATACGACTATGCGTGGAACGTGGCAACATACCGTACTCAGCCGTCACCCAGCCCTGCCCTTTGCCCTTCAAAAACGGTGGCACCCGCTCATCAATGCTGGCAGTACACAACACTTTGGTGTGACCAAACTCCACCAGCACGGAACCTTCTGCGTGACAGGTGTAATGACGGGTAAATTTTACCGGGCGCATCTGATCCGGGTGACGTCCACTGGGTCTCATTCAGACTCTCTTGTTAATTTGGAATAAAAACGGGGGATTATACGCACCCTATGTTGCTTTCACAGTGAAAAAATCACGAAGGCTCCCCTGTTATTAGTCCTGTGCTTTTAACTTACGCAGAATATTTGATCAACAATAATCAGGTCTTCCTCAACTGATTCATCCTCAATCAGAAAACCTGAATTAAAATGCTCACGCAAACGATAAAGAAACTCATCAAAACTCAGGTTGGCCAAGGCTGCTGCCGCCGAAAAACTGATTTTATGAGCATGATAAAGACTCGCCGCCAGCAAATCTATCAAACCTCTTCCAGCAAAATACTGCGTCCCGTCATCACTTCCGGCTGTGCCACGCCCATCAGTTGCAGCAGCGTTGGTGCAATATCACTCAAACCCGCTCCGGTGGATAAGCGCCAGTTGACCTTGTCCATAATCAGACAGGGCACCGGATAAACCGTATGCTGGGTGTTTGGTTCACCGGTCAGTGGGTCAATGTACTCATCACAGTTACCGTGGTCAGCGGTCAGCAACACCGAATATTCATGCTCCACCGCCGCGTCCAGCACCCGTCCGACTTCACGATCCAGTGCTTCCACCGCTTTCAGCATCGCCTCCGGTACAGCGGTATGCCCGACCATATCACCATTGGCAAAATTCACCACAATAAAAGCATATTCATCCTTTGCCATCGCCGCAATCACCGTATCCGCCACTTCCGGCGCACTCATTTCCGGTTTCAGGTCGTAAGTTTCCACTTTCGGTGAGTCAATGACGATGCGGTCTTCACCTTCGTAAGGCTGCTCACGGCCACTGTTAAAGAAGAAAGTAACATGGGCATATTTTTCTGTCTCTGAACAATGGAACTGCCGCAACCCGGCCTGACTCAGGGTATCCGCCAGATTGGTCTGTGGACGATCCGGCGCAAACATCACCGGCACCCCATAACCTTTGTCATATTGCGTCAGTGTGGTCAGTGATACCAGACCAAAGTCACCACGGTCAAACCCCTCAAAATCTGCCATCGCCAATGCCTCGGACATCTGGCGCGGACGGTCATTGCGGAAATTGAAAAACAGCACCTCATCTCCGGCCTGAATCTTTTCCGCCTTCGGTGTCAGGCGCGGCTTAATAAACTCATCACTCTCACCCGCCGCATAAGCATCGGCAACCGCAGACAGCGCATCTTTAGCCGGAGTACCGATACCATGCACATATGCATCCCAGGCCACCCTGGTTCGGTCCCAGCGACGATCACGATCCATCGCATAAAAACGCCCGCAAACGCTGGCAATTTCGCCGCCGGTTTCCGCCATAACCGTCTGTAACCGTTGCATAAACTGCCCCGCCAGCCGTGGAGCCGTATCGCGCCCATCCGTTATCGCATGTACCATCGGTGTCACCCCCTGTGCCCGACACTCACGCAGCAACGCCTCAAGGTGGTTCAAATGACTATGCACACCGCCATCAGATACCAGCCCGATCAGGTGCAAGGGCCGCTCGTTCTGTTTCGCCCGCACCAGTGCGGCAGTGAATGCGGTATTTTCAGCCAGACTGCCATCAGCCACTGCATCATCAATACGCACCAGATCCTGTTTCAGGATAGAGCCACAGCCAATGGTCATATGGCCAACTTCGGAGTTACCCATCTGACCATCCGGCAAACCGACCGCACGCCCGGAAGCCTGCAAGGTAGTGTGTGGATAACTGCCAAAGTAGCGGTCAAAGTTTGGCGTATCTGCTTCATGGACTGCATTATTGACTTTACTGGGGTTAACACCAAAACCATCCAGAATAATTAAAATGGCTTTACGACGGGGGGCGACAGTTTTTATTGACATGGGATACTTACGGGAAAAATTGAAGACAGCCGTATTTTACCAACAGCCGCCATGTTTTGCTGAGACAAATTTGTGTACTGATCCAGGTGGTTATTCCAGTGATTTCAGCCCCTGCCTGGCCAACACAATCCAGTGTTTCTCTTTTTTTACATAATAGCGCGGGGCACGCCGGGTACGACTCAGCACATCCTCAAAGACCTGTTTTGCCGCTTCCGGCTGATTGGTGGCCAGTAACAGCTGGGCATAACGTACCCGCCCTTCTTCACCCGGATATGAGGTAGCCAGCACCTGGTATTCTTCCAGTGCCTCGTTTTTTCTGTCCAGAGCTTCCAGACTGCGAGCATACAGCAGGTGACCATCATGGGACTGAAAATGGGGATTTTCCCTGATCAGCAAATCCAGTGTATCAACCGCCTGCTGATAATCCTCAATGCCGAATAAGGCCCGGGCCATTTTTTCCAGCACATACGGGTCATTTTCGTGGGTGGTCTCCAGTGTTTTTCGCAACAACGGAATTGCTTCCGCATACTGTTCAGCCTCAATATACTGATCCGCCAGTTTGAGCCGGTTTTCAACAGTATCGACCATATCCAGCTCATCCTTACATTTTCGCAATTCCCGTTCCGGATCAACGGCTTTCAGCAGTTTGTTGCCTGTTTTGCGCAGTGTATAGCTATTGCGACTGTCCGGCACAACCTGAGTAAAAAAGTACAGGGCGCAGCCGAGGGCAGGAAGAAACATGATAATAAACAGCCAATACACCTCGCGCCCGCTGCGAATTGCATGGACAGCGAAAGCGACCTGAATCATAACCAGCAGAATACCTAAAACCGTCATTGTTTGTCCTTGTCGCTATCCGGCAGAATACCCTTGAACATGTCTTTCTGCATTTTCTGCCAGGTCTGCATATTCTTTTCACTCATCTTCAGCCAGTTATCCAGCGGAGTGCTGGTCAGTGCTTTTTGCATTTGTTCGCGCATCGCTTCCTGTTGCGTACTGAACATATTCATGCTTTGCTCAAGGAAGGAGGTAAAACCCTGTTGTGTGGTGACACCGTAGTTACGGATGAACTGGGACAGTATATCGGCACTAAACAGCGGCTCCCCCCCGGTTTCCTGCTCCATAATGATCTGCAATAAAATACTGCGGGTAATATCTTCACCGCTCTGACGGTCAATCACCTGAAAAGGTATTTCCTCCATCACCAGTTCGCGCACACTGGACAAGGTAATATAGCGGCTCTGGTGGGTATCATACAGTCTGCGATTCGGGTATTTTTTTATAATACGTGTTTCTGACATATTTAATTTTAATCCATTTGTTCCGGCAGGAATCCGGTACACAGTATAGCAGAGCTACACATAAAAAAGGCACAGTGTTACCACCATGCCTGTTGCATAAAGTCTTAAACCCATCCGGTTTAATGCATATGCTGACCGCCGTTAGCTGCATAGTTAGCGCCGGTGATGAAAGCCGCATCATCGGAACACAGGAAGGCAACCACTGCTGCAATTTCTTCCGGCTTACCCAGGCGTTTCATTGGAATACCATCAATAATCATCTCGCGGATGTCTTCACGAATTGCCATCACCATATCCGTACCGATATAACCCGGCGATACGGTGTTCACGGTCACACCCTTGCGTACCACTTCCTGTGCCAGCGCCATCGTGAAGCCATGCGCACCTGCCTTGGCCGCACTGTAGTTAGTCTGACCGGCCTGACCTTTCTGACCATTGATGGAGGCGATATTGACGATACGGCCAAAACCGTTTTCCGTCATGCCTTCCACAAACTGGTGACAGACATTGAACAGACTGTCCAGGTTAGTAGAAATAACCGCTTTCCACTTTTCCGGTGTCAGGCGGGTAAATTTTGCATCACGGGTGATACCCGCATTATTAACAATAACATCCACACGACCATGATCTGCGATAATCTGTTCTTTCATGGCTGCGCAGGAATCATAATCCGCAACATCACACGCATACAGATCCACATCAAAGTCCTGTGCCTCTGCCCAGGCTTTAGCCTGTTCTTCCGGCTCGAAATAGGTACTGATAACCTTGAAGCCATCCTTTGCCAGACGCTGACAGATTGCGGTACCGATACCGCCGGTGCCACCGGTGACTAATGCTACTTTACTCATTGTTTTGTCCTCTGCTTAATGTAACGAGATTAATTCAATCAAACTTTTTCCACAGCCAGTGCGACACCCTGACCACCGCCGATACACAGCGTTGCCAGCCCCTTTTGCGCACCAGTGCGTTCCATACCGTGCAGCAGGGTCACCAGCACGCGTGCACCGGAAGCACCAATCGGGTGGCCCAGCGCAATTGCGCCCCCACTGACGTTGACCTTGTCCAGATCAAGGCCCAGATCCTTGTTAACCGACATGGCCTGGGCAGCAAAGGCTTCATTAGCCTCAATCATATCCAGGTCCGCCACTGTCCAGCCCGCTTTTTCCAGACATTTAGTAGTGGCCGGAATCGGGCCGGTTCCCATAATCGCCGGATCAACACCGGCACTGGCAAATGACTTAATACGCGCCATCGGCTTCAGACCCAGCTCATCCGCTTTCGATGCGGTCATGACCATCACAGCCGCAGCACCATCATTAATACCAGAAGCATTACCGGCGGTGACAGTACCGTCTTTGCTGAATGCGGGGCGCAGTTTGGCCAGACTTTCCGCAGTAGTGCCGTGGCGCGGGAATTCGTCAACCTTAAAGACCACCGGATCACCCTTGCGCTGCGGGATAGTCACCGGGGTGATTTCATTGTCAAAGTGACCAGCTTTTTGCGCAGCTTCCGTTTTTTGTTGTGAACGAGCCGCAAATTCATCCTGCTGCTCACGGGTAAATGCGTATTGGTCAGCGATATTTTGCGCAGTGGTACCCATGTGGTAGTTGTTGAAAGCACACCACAGGCCATCCTTAATCATGGTATCGACCATCTTCCAGTCGCCCATTTTCTGACCATTGCGTGAGTTGGGTACGACATGCATGGAAGCACTCATATTTTCCTGGCCACCGGCGATAACGATGTCAGCATCACCACAGGCGATGGCCTGGAATGCCAGATGCACCGCCTTCAGGCCACTGCCACAAACCTTGTTAATGGTCATGGCCGGAGTTTTTTCCGAGAGCCCGGCGGAAATAACACTCTGACGAGCGGTATTCTGACCACTACCAGCAGTTAGTACCTGCCCCATAATGACTTCATCAACCTGGTCATTATTCAGGCCGGTTTTTTCCATCAGACTTTTGATAACGGTTGCACCCATCTCCTGGGCACTGACACCTGCCAGCGAACCACCGAATGATCCCAGGGCCGTGCGGGTTGCCGCCACAATGACGATATCTTCTCGCATCTCCGAAACTCCTTACGATAAAAAATGCTGCATTGCTGAATGTTGCGGCGCACAAAATAGCATGATATGGTTATTTGACACAATACTTTTTATTGTTTGGTGGAGTTGTTAGCAATGAATATACCTGGCTGGTCTGAAGAAATGATGAAAAGCTGGACGGATGCTCAGCAAAAATACTGGAATCATCTGCTGAGCATGAGTGGCGAAACCGCCAGCATTAATACCGCTGCACCCGGCTGGGCTGAAGCCATGGAAAAATGGTGGTCAATAGCCACACCACAAATGCCGGTACAAGCCAGTGAACTGATGGATCGGGTATTTGAGATGAGCAAGGTTTACACGCACCTGGCGGAAAATGCGATGGCGACAGCTTCCAGATCAGAAAATAACAATGGGCTGGAAAGCTGGATGACCGCGATGGAAAATAGCTTCAAAGGTCTGGCGGAGGGTAATTCAGCGATGTGGCAGGAACAACTGAAGAAAGTGCTGAACCTGTCCGGTTTCGGCGAACACACTTCACCGCATAACCAGCAACTACTTGAAGAACTGAGCAATGCCTATCAAACTGCCCTGCAGAATTATATGGAGGCTTTCGCCGGTCATGGCCTGACATCTGTACGGGCATTACGTGACCGGATTGCCCAGATGGGCAGTGAAGGCATGAGCATTGCATCACTGCGCGAGCTGTATGATTTGTGGGTGGATGTCAGCGAAGAGGCTTACCAAAAATTTGCTTTCAGTGATGAATATCAGAAAGTGTACGGCGAAATGGTCAATGCCTTTGTTGCGCTGAAAGGGGCACTGGATACCGTGCGCGATTCGCAGCTACAGGCTTTACGCATTCTGACTGCAGATGATCTGGATAAAGTGTTGCAACAGCAACAGAAAGTGGTTCAGGAAAACGCTGATCTACAGAAAGAGATTCAGGAACTGAAAGAACAGGTTGCAACAATGGCCACTGCGACTAATAACCAGGCAACCGAAGAACCGGTTACTGAAGAAAATGACAATAATAACAATACTATCGCAGCTGTAGAGCAAAAACCGGAAACAACCCTTGGAGAAACCACAAAGCAGGCTGAGCGGGACATTGCGGCCGTAGAGCCGGAAGCGGAAGATAAACAGCCGGATGACCTGACCAGGATTAAAGGGTTGGGTCCGAAGATGCAGGAAAAACTGTTTGATGCCGGTATTCAGACATTTGACCAGTTAGCCGCCTTGTCAGATGATCAGACGCAGAAACTGGACAAGCAGATTGATGCCCGCGGTCGCCTGGTGCGCGACAAATGGGTGACGCAGGCTGCGGAACTGTCCGGCAGACAGTCAGTGTAACGGGCATAACCGATGTGGCAAAACGCTGTTATATCTTGATCCGGGTATAACAGCGTTATTCTCCCGCATCATGTTGATGATTCAGGGGAAATAACAACGTGGATCCATTCCAAATCAGTCCTGAAAGTATTATTAAAGAAATAGGGGCTTTCCAGGAAAAACTGTCTACAGGCCTGTCCAGCCTGCTCAAAATGGATGAGCTGTCTTCCGGAGTAACGCCGCACGATGTAGTGTTTGAGTGCGGCAAGTTACGATTACTGCATTACCATACTGATCCTGCTATTAAACGTAATCCCGTACCGCTGATTATCGTTTATGCGCTGGTTAATCGCCCCTATATGGCCGACTTGCAGGAAAACCGCTCAACCGTACAGGGCCTGCTGGATAGCGGACAGGATGTTTATCTGGTTGACTGGGGTTATCCGGAACAGGCTGACCGTTACCTGACCCTTGATGATTACCTGAATCATTTACTGCATGCCTGTGTCAATGAAGTATGTCGTCGCCACGGCATAAAGCAGATCAATCTGCTGGGGATCTGTCAGGGTGGAGTGTTCAGTCTTTGTTACAGCGCCATGCACCCTGAAAAAGTGAAAAATCTGGTGACGATGGTAACACCGGTCGATTTTCATACGGAAGATAATCTGCTGAGTCACTGGGCACAGCCGGTTAATGCCGATCAGCTGGTAGATACGCTGGGCAATGTGCCGGGTGAATGGCTGAACCGGGTGTTCCTGAGCCTGAAACCTTACCGGTTGATGGGGCAGAAGTACCTCGAAATAGTGGATCGTATGGATGATCCACAGGCACTGGATAACTTTCTGCGCATGGAAAAGTGGATCTTTGACAGCCCGGATCAGGCCGGCGAAACCTTCCGCCAGTTTCTGAAAGATTTTATCCAGCAGAACAAACTGATCAAGAGTGAAATCGAAATCGGTACTCATCGGGTTGATCTGGCAAATATCAATATGCCGGTACTGAATATCTATGCCGAACAGGATCATCTGGTGCCACCATCAGCCTCAACCGTTTTATCCAACCATGTCGGAACAGATGACTACTCCGAGATGTCTTTTAAGGGTGGCCATATCGGAATTTATGTGAGTGGCAAGGCACAGAAAACGGTTCCGCCCGCGATTGGCTCGTGGTTGAATGCGCGTGTCTAAGCTGCTGGTAACTTGGTTTACCACTGGTTTGCCACTGGCTTATTGCCGGTTTATTGCTGAATATTTCAGGCTTGCCCGCAGTGGTAAAATCCGTTGGCAGTATCAGTGATAAAAATGCTATTTCAGCCTTGACGCTGTCAGAGTGACGGCGTATAGTTCGCGAACTTGAAACGCAGTGCCATAAATATGGTGGTCAGTCGGGGTATAGCGCAGTCTGGTAGCGCGCCTGCTTTGGGTGCAGGATGTCGGGAGTTCGAATCTCTCTACCCCGACCAGTTTTTCAAAAAGCAAACTTATCTGGTTTCAGTCTGCGCCCGTAGCTCAGCTGGATAGAGCAACGGCCTTCTAAGCCGTGGGTCGCAGGTTCGAGTCCTGCCGGGCGCGCCATCAAGTTCCCCGCAGGTAAAATATTCAGTGGTGGCTGTAGCTCAGTTGGTAGAGTCCAGGATTGTGATTCCTGTTGTCGCGGGTTCGAACCCCGTCAGCCACCCCACTTTAAGAATAGTTTGCACCCATCCCAGTGAAAGTTCGGGCAGCACATCCCTTCTGTTAAAATCATGAACTTTCAGGGTTGTTTGATTATACAAGTCGTATCTTGCTATGTATAATCGCCTCCTTTTATGCGAAAGTGGCGGAATTGGTAGACGCGCTGGATTTAGGTTCCAGTGCCGCAAGGCGTGAGAGTTCGAGTCTCTCCTTTCGCACCATTGATCAACATCTCAACTATTTATGATTATCCCGCTCATCTCAGGACAGGATGAGGGATTTAAGAGGTATGGCATGCAAGTTTCTGTAGAAAGCACTGGTAATATCGAACGTAAAATGACCGTGACATTACCCGCTGAACGTATTGACCAGGAGGTTGATAAACGCCTGAAGTCGATGCGTGGTCGTGTGCGCATTGATGGCTTCCGTCCGGGCAAGGTTCCGCTGGCGGTGGTAAAGCAGCGTTATGGCGCTTCCGTTCATCAAGAGGCGGTGAGCGATGCTTTGCAGGAAAGTTTTGCCGAGGCAGCAGTACAGGAAAAGCTGCGTGTTGCCGGTCTGCCCGCCATTGAGATGAACAGCATGAAGATGGGTGAACCACTGGAATATGTGGCAACTTTCCAGATTTATCCTGAGTTCGAGGTGGCAGATGTGTCCGGTCTGGAATTGACCCGGCCCACTGTTGAAATCACTGAAGCCGACATTGACAAAATGGTCGAGATCATTCGTGAGCAACAGAAAGAATGGCATGAAGCTGAGCGTGCGGCTGCTGAAGGTGACAAAATTGTACTGGATTTCGAAGGCTCACTGGAGGGTGAGCCCTTCGAAGGCGGTGCGGCTGAAGACTTCGAGGTGGAGCTGGGTGCCGGTCGCATGCTGAAAGATTTTGAAGCCGCACTGGAGGGTATGAGTGCCGGTGAAGAGAAAATTGCTGATGTGGCATTTCCGGAAGATTATCAGGCGGAAAATCTGAAAGGTAAAACCGCACAGTTCAAACTGGCAGTAAAGGCGGTTAAGGAGTCTGCACTGCCAGAGCTGAATGAAGCGTTTATCAAGCAGTTTGGTGTTGAAGACGGCTCCGTGGAAACTTTCCGCGCGGAAGTGAAAAACAATATGCAGCGTGAGTTGTCTAATGCATTGAAAGCCCGTATGAAACAACAAGTGATGGATGGCTTGTCTGAACTGCACGATATTGAAATCCCCGAAGCCCTGGTTACCGATGAAATCAAGCATGTGCGTGATGAGTTCGTACAAAATATAAAAGAGCGCGGGCTTCCGGATGCCGATGCTGCCAATCTGCCGGATGAGCTGTTTAAACCGCAGGCTGAGCGCCGGGTGAAACTGGGTCTGATCGTCGGTGAGGTGATTCGCCAGAAAGAGATGCAGCGTGATCAGGAACGTGTCGATAATATGTTACAGACATTAGCTGCTTCTTATGAAGACCCGGATGAGCTGATTGAATACTATCGTGGCAATCCTCAGGTAATGCAAACCATTGAAGCCGCAGTGATGGAAGAGATGATTGTCGACTGGGTGGTGGACAATGCACAGGTAACGGATGAACCGAGTGATTTTGACAGTATCATGAATCCGAAGCCGGTGGACATAGCTGAGGAAGAAGAAACAGAGTCTTCAGCTGATGAAAAAAAGGAAGAAAAAACGGTCGCGTAAACTGATGGCCGTTTAACAGTGGAGTTGTTCTATGTCTTATAATCATGGTGGCGCAATGGATACCAAAGCCCTGAATCTGGTACCCATGGTGGTTGAACAGTCTTCGCGCGGTGAGCGTGCGTATGATATTTACTCGCGTTTGCTGAAAGAGCGGGTCGTTTTTTGTGTCGGGCCGGTTGAGGATTACATGGCCAATGTCATTGTGGCCCAGTTACTGTTTCTGGAGTCCGAAAATCCGGAAAAGGATATTCATCTGTACATCAATTCTCCTGGTGGTGTAGTCACCTCCGGGATGGCAGTTTATGACACCATGCAGTTTATCAAGCCGGATGTCAGCACCTTGTGTACCGGACAGGCAGCCAGTATGGGTGCGGTGCTACTGGCTGGCGGTGCAGCGGGCAAACGTTTCGCCCTGCCACACTCCCGCGTCATGATTCATCAGCCACTGGGCGGCTTTCAGGGACAGGCTTCCGATATTGAAATTCACGCCAGGGAAATTCTGAAAATTCGGGAAGAGCTGAACCTGGTCCTGTCGCATCATACCGGCAAGCCACTGGATGAGATTGCGAAGGATACTGATCGGGATAACTTTATGACGGCGCTGGAAGCAAAAGAATACGGCCTGATTGATGATATTCTGAGGGAACGTGGCAGCGAATAAGGTAAATTAGGCACTATCGACCTTAAGATTTATTTACAAGCAGCCTGTTTTTACAGGCTGTTTTCATTTTATTTACAGCTAATTCGCAGTATTCTTGCGTATATACGGTGATTTCCCCTGAAAACAGGTTGAAATTGTTGAAACCAGCGGCACATAGTAGAGTTAGTTATAACAGCTGACACTGTCATGATTTTGGGGTGAAAGTGGTTGTAGCTGCGGGTACAAATATTTATTACGGTCACTCAAGGATGGCCGGTCAGCAGAGGTTCTGATGAGTCGAGATAAGAAGGAAGGCAAGGATAACGGAAAGTTATTGTATTGCTCGTTTTGTGGCAAGAGCCAGCATGAAGTCCGTAAACTGATCGCCGGGCCATCCGTATTTATTTGTGATGAGTGTGTTGATCTTTGTAATGATATTATTCAGGAAGAGATGCATGCCAGCCATGATGAAGTGGATGAAAACACCACACTTCCGACACCGCGTGAAATTAATCAGAGCCTGGATGATTATGTTATCGGGCAAGGGTTAGCCAAGAAAGTCTTGTCCGTTGCGGTTTACAACCATTACAAACGTCTGCAACATCAGGGCAAGGATGATGTTGAGCTGGCCAAAAGCAATATCCTGCTGATCGGACCAACTGGCAGCGGCAAGACACTGCTGGCCGAGACGCTGGCACGGCTGTTGAACGTACCGTTTACCATTGCTGATGCCACCACACTGACCGAAGCCGGTTATGTCGGTGAAGATGTGGAAAATATTATCCAGAAGTTGTTGCAGAAGTGTGACTATGACGTTGACAAAGCGCAGAACGGTATCGTCTACATTGATGAAATCGATAAAATTTCCCGCAAATCAGACAACCCTTCCATCACCCGTGATGTGTCCGGTGAAGGTGTACAACAGGCATTGCTGAAGCTGATTGAAGGCACGATTGCGTCAGTCCCGCCACAGGGTGGACGTAAACATCCGCAGCAGGAATTTCTGCAGGTGGATACCAGGAATATTCTGTTTATTTGTGGTGGTGCATTTGCCGGTATGGACAAGGTGATCCGTGACCGTACCGAGAAAGGCAGTATCGGCTTCGGTGCGGTCGTTAAAGTTCCGGATGATGCACGGAGCTTTGGTGAAATCATCCGTGATATTGAAGCAGATGACCTGGTACGTTACGGCCTGATCCCCGAGTTTGTCGGTCGTTTACCCGTGGTCGCAACACTACAGGAACTGGATGAGGATGCACTGGTCAGAATCCTCACCGAACCGAAAAATGCACTGACCAAACAGTACAGCCGCCTGTTTGATATGGAAGGTGCCGAGCTGGTATTCCGGGATGATGCCTTGCATGCAATTGCCCGCAAAGCGATGGAACGCAAGACCGGAGCACGTGGTCTGCGTACCATTATGGAAAAAATCCTGCTGGATACCATGTATGAACTGCCTTCCGATGATATGGTCTCCAAGGTGGTGGTGGATGAGTCCGTGGTTGATGGTGATGCGGCACCGTACCTGATTTATGAAAACGCGGAACAGCCCAAGACAGCTGTTGCCGCAGAATAAATAAACCGGCTGATCCGGTTTTGTACTGATCAATAATGCTGTCGGTTCTCTTACCGGCAGTATTTCCTTGCCGTTATGATGTACATACCCCGGCACTTTATAATAGTGTGCCAGTGCGTGGTTTGCTGCTGATATGGCTGAAGAGGTAATTTTATGTCTGATTCTGAGAATTTCCCTGAAATCCCGGCAGAACTGGTGGTTCCGGTTCTGCCGTTACGCGATGTGGTGGTCTACCCGCATATGGTCATCCCGCTATTCGTCGGACGACATAAGTCGATTCAGGCACTGGATGCGGCAATGGAAGCTGACAAACGGGTACTGCTGGTCGCACAACGCAGTGCTGATGTTGATGACCCCGGGCTGGATGATGTGCATACGGCAGGTACGCTGGCGACGATTCTCCAGTTACTGAAACTACCGGATGGCACGTTGAAAGTACTGGTTGAAGGCCTTGATCGGGCGGAAATGGTGGCTGTCGATGAAGAAAGCCCGTATTTTGCTGCCAGGGTTGAGATCAGGCCATCACAGCTGAATCTGGATGAGCGCAAGTCTGAAGTCCTCGGGCGTTCACTGATTAATCTGTTTGAACAGTACGTCAAACTGAACAAGAAAGTCCCTCCCGAAATTCTGTCATCACTCAACAGTATTGAAGACCCGGTGCGTCTGGGCGATACCATCGCTGCGCATTTGGGGCTGAAAATTGCTGAAAAGCAAAGCATTCTCGAAATGCTGGATGTGAATGAACGCATTCAGCATTTAATGGAGCTGATTGAAAATGAGCTGGACCTGTTGCAGGTCGAGAAAAAGATTCGTGGCCGTGTCAAGCAACAGATGGAACGCAGTCAGCGCGAGTATTACCTGAACGAGCAGATCAAGGCGATTCAGAAAGAACTGGGGGACATGGATGAAAGCCCCGGCGAAGTGGAAGAACTGGCACGGAAAATTGATAAAGCCGGTATGCCGAAAGAGGCGAAAGACAAGGCGAATGCCGAACTGAATAAACTGAAAATGATGTCGCCGATGTCTGCCGAGGCAACGGTGGTGCGCAATTATATCGACTGGATGGTCGGCCTGCCGTGGAAGAAGAAATCACGGGTACTGTCTGACCTGAGTGAGGCTGAAAAAATACTGAACGAAGACCATTATGGACTGGATGAGGTCAAGGAGCGCATCCTTGAGTTTCTGGCGGTGCAACAGCGGGTGAAAAAACTGAAAGGGCCGATCCTGTGTCTGGTCGGGCCACCCGGGGTAGGCAAAACTTCGCTGGGGCAGTCCATTGCCAGAGCAACCGGACGAAAATTCTCGCGGATGGCCCTGGGCGGTGTGCGTGATGAAGCAGAAATCCGGGGGCATCGTCGCACCTATATTGGTTCCTTGCCGGGGAAAATTATCCAGAATCTGTCACGGGTGGGCACACGCAACCCGTTATTCCTCCTGGATGAAATCGACAAAATGGCAACCGATTTTCGTGGTGACCCGGCCTCAGCCCTGCTGGAAGTGCTTGATCCGGAACAGAACCACACCTTTGCCGATCATTATCTGGAAGTGGATTTTGATTTATCAGACGTGATGTTCGTAGCGACTTCCAACAGCATGCATATTCCGGGGCCATTGCTGGACCGGATGGAAGTCATTCGTATTCCGGGTTATACCGAAGATGAAAAGCTGAATATTGCCAGAAACTACCTTATCCCGAAGCAGCTGAAAGCAAACGGGCTGAAAGAAGGTGAACTGACGATCAGTGAATCGGCGGTAATGGAAATTATTCGTCATTACACACGGGAAGCCGGTGTGCGGAATCTGGATCGTGAATTATCCAAACTGTGCCGTAAGGCCGTGAAACAACACCTGTTACAAAAGAAAGAACGCTCGTTAGTGACACCGAAGAATATTGAAAAGTATCTGGGTGTGCAGCGTTTTGATTTTGGCCGCGCTGATCAGGCGAATCAGGTGGGTCAGGTAACCGGTCTGGCCTGGACAGCAGTGGGCGGTGATTTACTAACCATCGAAAGTGCATTGCTACCCGGCAGTGGGGCGATTAGAAGCACCGGGCGGCTGGGTGAGGTCATGAAAGAGTCTATTCATGCGGCGGAGACGGTAGTTAAAAGTCGTTCACGCACACTCGGCCTGGCAAGAAGCTTCCTGCGCAAACATAATGTGCATATCCATGTGCCGGAAGGTGCCACTCCCAAAGATGGCCCGAGTGCCGGGATTGGTATGGTGACAGCAATTGTTTCGGCGATGACTTCAATTCCGGTACGGGCTGAGGTAGCGATGACCGGCGAGATTACCCTGCGCGGTGAAGTGTTGCCGATTGGCGGCCTGAAGGAAAAGCTGCTGGCTGCACACCGGGGTGGAGTGAAACAGGTGCTGATTCCAAAGGATAATGAGAAGGATCTCGTGGAGGTACCGGATACTGTCAAACGGGGGCTGGACATTAGAACCGTCAAGTGGATTGATGAAGTGCTGGAACTGGCGCTGGAAAGCATGCCGGAGCCACTGGCCGATGATGACGATGATACAGATGAACAGGATGATACCAGTGCCACCGTTGCGGCTGAACAGTCTGAAAATGAGCTGGAAAGCCCACGAACGCACTAATTTACGATAGATACGCGATGAATCTTTTTATTGGGTTGACACCTTTTAAAGGTCGCTGGTATAAAAGATTGTGCATATTCACAGTGTGGTTTTCCTGCCACAGTGCAACAAACGTGGAGTGTTCTGGTTTCCCCTGGTTAATAACGAATTCACAAGGAATATTTTCATGAATAAAACAGAACTGATTGATGCAATGTCTGCCAAGTCCGGTCTGACCAAAGCAGATACGGATCGGGCTTATAAGGCCATGGTTGATGTAGTGTCTGAGCAACTGGCTAAAGGTGAACAGCTTTCATTAATTGGCTTCGGCACTTTCCTGGTTCGTGAGCGTCAGGCACGCACCGGGCGCAATCCCCGCAACGGTGATCCGATCAAGATTGCAGCAGCAAAAATTCCTGCATTTAAGGCTGGTAAAGCACTAAAAGATGCAGTAAACTAGCCGCCTTTCCAATGATGGGTGATTAGCTCAGTTGGTAGAGCGTCGCCCTTACAAGGCGAATGTCGGGGGTTCAAGTCCCTCATCACCCACCACAGTTATTGGAAAAACTTGTATTTGCTGGAGCGGTAGTTCAGTTGGTTAGAATACCGGCCTGTCACGCCGGGGGTCGCGGGTTCGAGTCCCGTCCGCTCCGCCAATCGATTTTTAAAGGGTGCTGTTCTCAGCATCCTTTTTTAATGTGACATTACAATTCAGTGGAGCGGTAGTTCAGTTGGTTAGAATACCGGCCTGTCACGCCGGGGGTCGCGGGTTCGAGTCCCGTCCGCTCCGCCATCTCAAAATACACGCTGTCCGGAATGTACACCGTGCTGAGTACTCTAATGATGGGTGATTAGCTCAGTTGTTAGAGCGTCGCCCTTACAAGGCGAATGTCGGGGGTTCAAGTCCCTCATCACCCACCATCATTATGGTATTTTTTACGCACTCTTTCAGAATATTCGCATTAGCAGGACTGTATGCTGTTTACGCCTGATATTCGCAGTATTTCTTCCCCTGTCAGGCGGCTTTTTGTATGATGCACCCTGACGATTTTTTATAAATAATACGCAGAAAAAATATGTTACAAGCAATTCATGATAAGGCCAAGGGCTGGATTGCCTACGCCATTGTTGGTTTCATCAGTATCCCGTTCGCACTATGGGGTATTAATTCCTATTTCGAAGGAGGCGGAAACCGTTCGGCGGCAATCGTGAACGGTGAGGACATTCCTGCCCGTGAAGTCCAGAACCGGCTGTTACAAGTGCGTCAACAATTCGGACGTATGGCTGCAAGTCTCGGTGACGACCAGTTGAAACAAATGGCACTGGAAGGGATTATCAATCAGACCCTGTTGCGCCAGAAGGCCGAGGAAGCGGGTTACCGGGCCGGTAATACGGAAGTTGCGACGAACATTGCCCAGTCATTCCAGACCGACGGTCAATTTGACCCCGAACAATATCAACGTTTTTTGCAGACACGTCGCCTTAATCAGGGGGAGTTTGAAAACCGTGTCCGTGCCGATCTGACCTTGCAACAATTCCGCCAGGCAATACTTGCCACCGCTTTCATTCCTGAAGAGCAGGCGGATTACTACCAGTCATTACGTCAGCAAAAACGTGATATTGAGCATTTTGTGCTGAAAGCCACCGATTTTGAAACACAGGCGAATATTACTGATGAACAGATTGCACAGTATTACGAGCAGAATAAAGCGCAGTTTATGACCGAACAGAAAGTGAAGCTGGCTTATCTGGACGTTAATCAGCATGAACTGGCAGCGGCTGTTGAAGTGACGGATGAAGCACTGCAACAGTTTTATGATGAACATGCTGACCGTTATATGACGCCGGAGCTGCGTGAAGCCAATCAGATTCTGGTTGAAATTGGCGACGATGAGGCCAAAGCCCAGGAGAAAGCAAACGCTTTATACGAAGAACTTAACAGTGGCAAGAGCACTTTTACCGCGATCCGGGAGCGGATTGCCGAAGAGCAGAAAGCCGGGAAAAATACCGATATTGTAGTGACTGTAGCGGCGGAAGTGGCCAGAGGCGACTGGCCGGAATCTGATGCAACCTTGTTTGGCCTGGAAGAAAACCAGTTGTCAAAGCCGGTAAAAACGGCCGCAGGCTTTGAAATATTGCAGGTCAGCAAGATCACGGAAGCTGTACAAAAGTCATTGGATGCAGCGAAATCGCAGATTGAAGAAGATTACCGCACAACACAGGCTGCCGAGTTGTATCTGGATAAAAAGGACAAGGTCCAGACCATTGCTTACGAACAGAATGGTGACCTGACCCCGGCGGCACAGGCTTCAGGTCTTGAAATCAAGACAACTGACTGGATAACCCGTCATAGCGGTGAGCAGATTGCCGCTAATCCGAAGGTACGTGACGCAGCGTTTTCCGAGGATGTGCTGGGTGGGAAGAATTCTGACTCACTGGCATTATCCGATACCCAGGAGGTAGTGATTCGGGTGACGGAACAGCAAGCCGCGAAGCAGAAAACGCTGGATGAAGTGAAAGATGAAATTGTTGCCACACTGAAAACGCAGGAGGCACGCAAGCTGGCGGCACAAAAAGGGGATGAAGTGCTGAAAGCCTTGCAAACTGCCAACAACTGGTCAGCATTGGCCGAGAGCGGTGCCGGTAATGCAGAAGCCGTGGAAAAATCCGGCCTGGTTGAGCGTGTGGGCAGTAAGTTGCCACCACTGGTGGTCAGTGAGGCCTTTGCCATGACACGTCCGCAAGGTGATCAGGTAGCCAGCTGGGGCAGTACGGTGTTACCCAATGGTGACGTCGTACTGATTGCGGTTAAAGCCGTGGAAGATGGTGCAACTGAAGCAGATGAGGCAGCCAGACAACAGTTTAATAATTCTGTCAGCAACCGTGAGCTGGATGCATCCCTGAAGTCGTTGCGTGAGCGGGCTGACATTGAACTGATGCCGGAAAATATCTGAAAACAACCTGGCCCCGGAAGCTGACGGTGACCACCCATGAAGATACATTTGAAAGCACTGGGCTGTCGCCTGAATGAAGCGGAACTGGAACAATGGTCGCAGCAGTTCCGGGCAAAAGGCCATCAGATTGTGCCGTCCACCCCGGATGCAGATGTAGTAGTGCTGAATACCTGTGCAGTGACCAATGAAGCTGCCGGTAAATCAAGGCGGCTGATGAATCGGCTATATCGTGATAATCCGGCAGCCAAACTGGTGGTTTCGGGTTGTTATGCCACACTGCAAACTGAGCAGGTGGCTGATAATCTCGGGGTTGATCTGGTGGTGCCGAATGAGCATAAGGATCAGTTACCACAGCAGGTGATGCGGGCATTTGCCTTACCGGTGATGCCGAAAATAGTGACAGAGCCGGGTGAGTCCGGGCTGTTTATCCGTGGCCGACATCGTGCTTTCATCAAGATTCAGGATGGCTGCCGTTATCGCTGTACGTTCTGTATTGTCACCGTGGCCCGTGGTGATGAGCGCAGTCGTCCCGAGTCTGAAATTATTTATGAAATCAACCAGTTATCTCAGCAGGGCATTCAGGAAATTGTCCTGACCGGCGTTCATGTCGGCGGTTATGGCAGTGATTTGCCGCACAGCTCACTTTACTCACTGGTCAAACGTGTGCTTGCCGAAACAGATATACCGCGTATTCGCTTTGCCTCGGTGGAACCTTGGGACTTGCCGGAGGATTTTTTCGCACTGTTTGCCAATCCGCGCTTGATGCCGCACATGCACCTGCCGATTCAAAGTGGTGCAGATTCGGTTTTACGCAGAATGGCACGACGCTGTAAGACGACTGAGTTCAGTGCGCTGGTGACACAGGCCAGAAAGGATGTGCCCGGTTTTAATGTCACCACCGATATTATTGTCGGGTTTCCGGGAGAAACGGAACAGGAATGGGCGGAAACACTGGCCTATATTGAACAAACCGGCTTCGGTCATATTCATATTTTTACCTACTCCCCCCGTGAGGGCACCAAGGCATCCCGCTTACCTGACCCGGTTCCGGAACCTGTACGTCGCCAGCGCAGTCAAACCTTGCATCAACTGGCTGAACAGTTAAAACGGGACTGGCTCAGTGCGCAAACCGGTCAGATGGTCGATGTACTCTGGGAACGGCGTAAAGAAGAAGTTGGTCGGGTATTTTACAGTGGTTATACCCCGAATTATTGTAAAGTTCTGTTAAAAGCTGATCCTGTAACGTCGTTGGAAAACCGAATCACTCCTGTCGATCTGGTAGCACTGGATACACAGGAGCTTGTGTTGCAAGGAGAATTATTGTGAGCACTGCAAGAACAAACAGACGGAAATGGACAGCCCTGGTGGTTGTACTGCTGGGTCTGGTCTTAAACAGCTGCGTATCATCAGATCAGCAACAGGTACGTGATGCCGCCAATAACTTTTGGCAGGCGGTATTGAATGAAGACATGGAAACCGCCAGACAATATGTGACCTGGGACAGTATTGAATACCTGAAACTTCTTAATAGTGGAAAACTGGCCGTACAGCGCTTCGAAACCGGTGAACTGCAAATTACTGATGGTGTGGCCGAAGTAGCAACGGTTCTGTACAGTGGTGATAAGGCGGATATGGCAGTACCGGTACGCACCGTACTGACACACCATCAGCAAGGCTGGCAGGTGGATGTACAAAAAACACTGGGCTCAATGGTCAACGGGGCCATGGGTACGATTGTCGACCAGCTTAACAGCTTTATGCAGAATAGCTTAAAGGGGCTTGACGAGTCACTCAGCGAGAGTATTGATCAACTGGGGGAAAACCTGGAAAATGGCTTGCAGGATCTGAAAAAAGAGTTATCCAGACCACCATCAACAAAGCCCGACGGCCAACAAGCCATCTGAAATCGACACTTTGCTGACATATTAGCCTAAAACAGGCGGTTCTTTGGTCCTTTACGATTCATTTGCGGTTCAGCTTAACCGTCCGGGAACTATCTTTGCTAGAATAACTCTCATTGAACACAGCATGTTATATGCTATGTTACTCAAAGTTAATGGTTTATTTCTCTGGAAGTTAAGAGTGCCATTGTGATAATTCATTAATACCTTGTTGTGGTGAGTGGAGTGGGAGCCTGTATCTGACTCCCGGTGTCTTCTGATTCTTTAAGGATGGCAGGGTGTCATGCCAAAATTGATCATCAAGCAGGATATTGATCCTGCTCGTCTTCAGGCGCAGCGAAATAAGCAGCTATCCATTATTGGACTGCTGTTATTGCTGGCCGTAGTTACTGCAGCAGCTTTCTTGCTGACTCGCCCAGTTATCAATGCTCTCGTACAGTCACCACTGATACTGGATAGTGCAACCAGCATGGAAGCCAAAAATAATTACATCTCATTGCACAATGTGTTCAACGAGCTGGGTGCTGAATACGAAACACTTTCAGCACAGGGGTCGGATGATTACGAGAAAAATCTCAAGTTGCTGGATCAATCCGGCGCTATCTTGCATCATCTGGAAAAGATGCAACAGGCAGTACCTGAAATCGGTCTGGATGATGATGAGCAAAAACAGTTATACAACCGCCAGCAATTTTATAAGGATTACTGGCAGGCAAAATCACATTTCCGGCGATTACGTGTCAGTCACTTTAAAAACGGTACTAACAACAGTGAAACGGTATTACCGGAGTGGCAGGGACAGACTGAAGCTGCGATGGTTGATAATACAGCTGGAACGGAAACAGTACCCACTGTCGCTGATGCACCAAAAAAATTCAGGTTTGCAACACCACCACCGGGCATGAAGTTACCAACGGGCTTTTGTGACCTGAATAATCCCGGCAGTTGTAAACCGGGTGAAAATCAGGCTGGTGATACAACAGAGCCGACGATACCACTGGCTGAAGATATCCCTGTTTCTGATAAGCTGTTACCGGTTTCTGATCCTGATAATCCGCCCAGGAAATTCAAATTTGCCACACCCCCCGCCGGTATGGAATTACCGACAGGCTTTTGCGATCTGACGAACCCGGGTAGCTGCAAGCCCGATACTTTTTGATCCGGGTTTCTGTCACCACGGCATCCAGCGGCACATCCCAAGGTTGGCTGGGTAATGCATCAACCTGTTGAAACTGATAGGCAATCCCCATCAGCACGGGTCTTTTTCGCTGCCAGCTGCCGTTTTTAAACGCAAAACTGCGATCATAAAAACCGCCACCCATGCCCAGACGATGCCCCTTGTTGTCAAAAGCGACCAGAGGCATGATGACCAGATCCATATGGCGTGCTGATTTCAGGTATTGATACTGAATGCATGGCTCGGGAATCTGGAAACGGTTAAGGCGGAAGCGTGTTTCAGGAGTCCACTGCATAAAGATTAGTCCATTGGGCTTGTAAAGTGAGAGCACCGGCAGATAGAATTTTTGGCCGCGTCGTCCATAACGGAGTAACTGTGACGGATTTATTTCCCCACGCACCGGCAGGTAAAGCGCAATATTCCGGGCTGAACGAAACAGAGCGGAACCTTGTAACTGCCGGATGGCCCGCTCTGAACAACGATTCTGTTCAACAATGGAAAGTGCTGCACGACGCTGTTTCAGTTGGTTGCGCAACATTGGCAGGGAAAAAGTCATCGTGGTTAATCATCTACTCATCACTATTGGACAGGCTCTGCCGGACTGACGGCTGTCCCGGCCTTATGGTATACCAGTTCAATATCCCCCACTTTAAAATTATCATTATTTTTAAGCCGGACGGTTTCCTTGCGCTCGTCATCGCCGGTGCCGTGCAGTAAAAACTCACCGTGTGTTCCCCGCTCAATACATATCGTACCGGTATCCTGTTCACCCAGCACAATTTTATCCCGCTCCAGCGGAATAATATTCCCCTGTTTAGAACCACTGTTGATTTCCAGCCAGTCCAGATTGGACTGCTCAATCAGTCGCGGGTGAGCACTCAGTTGGCGCAGCTGTGCAGCAAGGCCTGCATTGCTACGGAAAGTCAGCTGATATTTACCCAGCTGAACAATGTCATGGTCCATCAGTAAATGTTGCTGAACCGCACGATGATTGACGTAAACACCGTTAGTGCTGTCCATATCTTCGAGAAAACAGTCGTCACCACTATTGACCAGTTTGGCATGCTGACTGCTGATTGTACGTTCCGGCAGAACAATATCACATTTGCGGTGACGGCCAATGACATAGACCGGCTTAACCAGCTTGATACGTTTGGTGATTTGCTTATTAATGCTGATAATAATCTGGGACATGGCAGCAATGGGTCATTATTCGTTTTATCGGTATTTCGGCGAACAGGCAGCATCAGATACTGCCTGCCCGGTTCTATGGCCTGAGATGAGCTCTTGCCGCAACTCATTACGACGAAAGGCAGGCTCAGATGCGATGCATTGCCCGCATGATACGTGCCATATCCTTGCGCGGTATGGTAATGCGCCGTGAATGCCTGGGGTTGGTCACGCCCTTGCGGAAATTAGGGTTCAGGCGTACCAGCAAATTGGACGGTAATCCGGCATACTGGGCCACCCGCCGCAGGTTCACGGACTTATTCAGCTCCACCTGTACCAGCCTGGCAACATTCGGTGTCGCGGGTAAACGGATACCGTACCGGCGTGATTGACTAAGTAGCTCCCGAAATGCCAGCAGGCGTGGTACATAATTCATGGTTTCCCGTGGCAGAGAAAGGTTCCAGTAGCTGGGTGAGTGACCGGCAGCACGAGCCTTGTAGACAGCGCGACGCACACAATTTTCACCGCAATTATATGCCGCCAGTGCTTTCAGCCAGTCCCCCCTGAATTCACGGTGTAATTTCTGCAGGTAGTTCAGTGCCGCGTTGGTAGCCGCAAACGGATCCATACGGGCATCAAAATCACGCCCCCGCTTCAGGCCGTAAATCCTGCCGGTCGAGGGAATAAACTGCCATAATCCGGCCGCCCCGGCATGGGAAAAACTGTCCAGTTTAAAACCGCTTTCAACAAAGGGCAGCAGGGCAATTTCTGCCGGCATACCACGGCGATTAACCTCCTCAATAATCATGTGCATGAACGGATCAGCGTGGGCAAGCAGATTATTGACTTGTTGCGGATTACGGCTATAAGAACGGATAAATTTTCTCACCCGGTAATGACCGGAGTAATCCGGCAGCTGGAAAGTGTTAAACACACGATTCCATACGCTGTGACTGGCAGCAATAGCCGCTGTGACTGGTGGCCGTGCTGTCTGCTGATAGGATACCCGCTGTAGTTGCACCTGGTTCTGGTTGACCGGTGCGATCCTGTGTTGCGTCCACTGTCGGGCAGGTGTACGTTGTGGGTAGTAGGGTTGCTGTGGTGCCCGATACTGATAGTGGGATTGCTGATAATGAGGGCCGTTGTACCCAAGGGGTAATGCCTGTGGAATATGCGGATCGAAAATACCGCCCTGTGCGTAAAGTTGTCCGGCAGCGGTGAGCAGTGTACACGCTGCCACCACCCTGGCCGCTATGAGGAGGTGATATTGTTGCCCCATTGCTATTATTGCCCCGTTGTGTTTATTGTTAGCTCTTAATATTGCCGGTATCGGCTATTTTTTTGCATCTACCCGTCACGACAGGTTGCGGCGGAAATATTACATTGCTCCGGCATTCTAAAATCATTATTGTTGCCTGTGACTGAACACCGCTGTTGTTTTTTTATTAATTAGTCTTTTTCCGTATTACATTAACTTATCAAAATGCAGGATAACCACACCGAATTACCTGAAGTGAATACCTCCCCTGCGGTGGTAAACACTGATGTGTCAGCAATCAGGCAGTGGTATCAGTCCGGTGGCGGGCGGCATACGGCAACGGCAATCCAGACAGTGGTGGCTGAAATGAGCAATGAGGTGTTCGGTTACTATGCAGTACAGGTGGGCGATCTGGGGGGGCGCTACGATCTGTTGCAGGAGTCCAGAATTAAAAACTGTTTCCGGATGGCGGTAGGGTGTCACACAACCCATCCGGTAGATCTGGTGGCTGAACCTGTGGCTTTGCCGTTTGACTTTGATAATCTGGATCTGGTAATTGCCAGCCATGTACTGGATTATACCACACAACCACATCAGGTATTGCGTGAGATTGAACGGGTATTGATGGCGGAAGGACACTGTATTCTGATTGCCTTCAACCCGTTCAGTGTACGCGGACTGAAATTGCTCTGGAAAAAACTACTGAAGCAAAATGGCAGTCAATCACTGTATTCGGCATTCCGACTGCGGGACTGGTTTGAGGTGTTGGGCTTTGAAGTACTGGAAGTACGTTCGGTGGGGCAATATAAACTGTTTGAAACATTACCGCTGATCAGAAAAATCAGCGGACTACAGAACTTGCTGGACAGATATTACCAGTGGTTTGGTCAGGTACAGCTGATCCATGTGCAGAAAAAGGTGTCCAAGCTCACACCCTTGAAACCGAGGCTGAAAACCCGCCCCCTATTAAAGCCCGGTATCGCGGTGAACAGTAACGGTGTCGGCAAGACTGCCGGAAAAGCAGTGATGCAGGGGAAAAACCATGAAAAAGGTTGAAATTTTTACGGATGGTGCCTGTCGCGGCAACCCTGGTCAAGGAGGCTGGGGTGTATTAATGCGTTACGGTGACCGGGAGCGCGAGCTCTATGGTTATCAGGCCGAAACCACCAATAACCAGATGGAACTGATGGCGGCGATTCAGGGGCTGGAAGCACTGAAAGAACCCTGTCAGGTGATGCTGACCACTGACTCCAAATATGTGATGCAGGGTATTACGCAATGGATTCACGGCTGGAAGAAAAAAGGCTGGAAAAATGCAGCCGGCCAAGCAGTAAAAAACAAGGCACTGTGGCAGCGACTGGATAAGGCACAGCAGAGGCATGACATTGATTGGCAGTGGGTGAAAGGGCACAGTGGTCACGCTGAAAATGAGCAGGTGGATGCACTGGCCAATCGCGGTATTGATGAGCAGGGAGGAAATCAGTCATCATGACACGACAGATTGTTCTGGATACGGAAACCACCGGGCTGGAGCCGAAAGACGGGCATCGCATTATTGAGGTGGGCTGTGTGGAGATGATTGACCGCCAGCTGACCGGAAATAACTTCCATCAGTATTTACAGCCGGATCGGGAGATTGATGCTGAAGCGATTGAAGTTCACGGCATTACCAATGAGTTTCTGGCCAACAAGCCGCGCTTTGCAGACATTGCTGAAGACCTGGTGGCCTATTTAGAAGGTGCGGAACTGATTATTCATAATGCCCCGTTTGATATCGGCTTTCTGAATCATGAGCTGCAACAAACCGGTGCAAAATTTAAAACGATCCATGACTACTGTACGGTAACCGATACGCTGGTCATGGCACGGGATCTGTTTCCGGGGCAGCGTAACTCGCTGGATGCATTGTGCAAACGTTACGAGATTAATAACTCACACCGTACTCTGCACGGCGCATTACTGGACTCGGAAATCCTCGGTGATGTCTATCTGGCAATGACCGGCGGCCAGGTAAGCCTGCTGCTGGGCAGTAAGGAAGATAACCAGTCGGCTGCCAGCGGACAGGCCGGAAGCACGATTCGGCGGATTACCAAAGACCTGGGTACGCTGACGGTGATCCGGGCGAATGATGAAGAACAGGCGGCACATGCCGAACGTCTGGCAGCGATTGAATCAGCGGCAGGCCGCTGCCTGTGGGTTGAATGATAATAACTGATGTTACGCACTGATATTAAAAATCAAAGACTTACAAATATAAAAATGACGTAAGTTATTGATCTGTCGTTCCGACTGCGTAACATCAGATAATAAATAAGGATTAAATGTCAAAAGAGCCTGGCAAGTTTTGAACTGAGTAGTTTAATATTAAGTCAATGCTGTTGAGGGTTTTTGGTATAACGTGAGGGTGTCACCACATGAAAAGTTCACACATGTTTTCCATGAGTTTGTTGCTTTTGTCTGCTTGTTTGGCAAGCGATGTTGTATCTGCGGATCAGTGCCAACTGATTCCAAGCGAACAAATGAGTAAAGCCTTGGATCATATTAAACCGAATAGCCAATATGTTCGCTTCTGTGAACCTTGTGGCGATAAAAACTTCTATCAGCAGTCGGTTCAAACGGTTGAGTCATTACGAGTGAATCAGGAAGCATCTAATGACAAGGTTTTGTGGGAGTTATTTCTGAATGAGCGTAGTATCGACTTGGCTTATATTTTTGTGCGTACGGCTGAAGGTTCATTCTTGAATCTGTCCAAACTGGCAGATTGTCCATCAAGCGATGTGTCGATGGGATTCCCGGTGGAAGAGTAGTGATTAGTAACGCAGCACGGTAGATAAAATTAGAATATCATTAATGATAATTGTTATCACTTGAGGCTGCAAACCTGAAGTGATTGATCTGTATTGCAAGTTTGTTTTGCAAGACACCTGATGTAGCAGCTTAGCGATGATATGTTTGACAATCACCATCTTTTTAGGATCGTTTTGCTGAAAAAGACCGTTGAAACCTTATTTGCATGGGCTGATCTCGCTAAAAGTATCAATGCCAAGCCCAAGGTTTTACCCTAAAATCGGCCTATGTCTGACAAACCCCTTACCCATTCTTCTGATTGCCAGCAAATGTTGCTGAATTTCACCCATCAACGGGGTGATAAAGGGGCTGCCTTGCTGAATACTTTGCAGCGTTATATCCAGTATTGTACTTACAAATCACATAGTCTGAATCCTGAAGATCAGCAGGAGGTATTACAGGAAGTGTGTATTAAGCTACTGCGTCAACATCAGTCACCGAAGCCACCGATAGAAAATTGTAGTGCCTGGTTGTTTACCCTTGTACGTAATGAATACATTGATTTGTTGCGTAAACAAAAGCGTTTGCGGCGTTTGCTCAGTGCGGATAACACAGGTACGTTGCGGGAGGTAGAACAATTGCCA
>PDWJ01001740.1_pt1 | contig 32508 bp, 23 predicted proteins | sample 1430881 | NCBI WGS metagenome assembly PDWJ01 (sample SAMN01162460, study PRJNA174530) | Oral metagenome, whole genome shotgun sequencing project. | biome: Marine environment; feature: Marine mammal; material: Swab sample of the gingival sulcus; isolation source: swab sample of gingival sulcus...
CCGGCATGAGCATTTCCTTCTGATTAATATAAGAATTAAGGAAAGTCTTATAGCGAAGACCAGGAGGGCTGCATCGCTGCAGTCATCCTGGTCTTTTTTTATTTCCGGTACACAGCAGACTACCACAGAGAAAAGTGCCCACCCAGGTTTCATTTGCTGCTTTATCTTGTATTTCAGCTCGCCCGGATTTGGTAAGGTACGACTGAACCTGTGATCTACCTGCCTACCTATGCGGCCAATCGTGAGTACCCGACAATTGGTGAGCTGGGAGCATTACCTATTTCTGTTTATTTAAACTCTCCAGCACTGCTCTTTTCAAAAATTCCTGCCTGGTCTTTTCATCAGCATGTTCATACCAGTAACGCAGCATTTCTTCCGCCTTATCCCCGCTGTCTTGCCTGGCAGTTACAGGCGCAGGAGTGTTATCATTTTGAGAAGCTGCAACGGGCTCAGGTGAAACAGGCGGCGTGGCAGGTTTAACTTTTTCCGGGTCATTAAGGCTTGCTGCCGCTGCCGGGGAATCTGTTTCATTAAAAGCCCGGATCTCCTTTTCGTAATCACGGAAGAGCTGAAGTCCTTCTTTTTTCAATTTATCAATCTCCATGGCCACCGTTCTGCCACTGGACCCAACCAAGGTCACCTTCGGATTTCTGTCAAATGAACGTATATCCGCAGCTCTTCTAACAGGTGGGTACTCAAAATGCAGCTGCGCATGACCAGCACTGAACTTCACTACAAAAACATCAGAATATTCAAAAGAAGGATCAGTCCTCTTCCCCACATTCTTGACAAGACGAAACACCAGCTGGTTCATGCCATCCGGCAGACTCACTGACGCTCTAACGTTAGAAACTTTCTTGCCGTTCACCAGCAACAGATCAAAATCTTTCGGGATCTGCAGCAAAACCTGTCCCCAGGCCGGGACAGAAAATAATGTCCCCAGTAAAACCAGTAACGATATCAACTTGTTCATAGTACTTCTCTCCTCAACAATCATCCTTGTCTAAAAAAATGTTTCATCCACACATGCCCCAGATCTCTCTTGCTTCACCCCTGTAACAGCTTTTCGCCCCGCCCAGGTTCAGGGCAGGCGCGACTGGCATTTCCAGCCCTTCTATGCGGCCCATCGTAATCGCCTGAGGGTGGCCGACCTGGGGGCAGTTACCTTTAGACTGCATTTATCGTAACTGATCACGGGCACTTCATCCTTGCCCGATCACCCTTTCCGCATACTCTTGTACACGAAAATCTCACTTTGCCTGCTTACCTGCCCCCAAAAGTGCCTGCCCAATTCTGTTGCACCTGAGGCCAGTTACACGTCAGAACCAGAGAATAACACGTAAGGTACAAACCCCGTGGCTGGTTACCATTTATCTGTTGACAGCAAGCAAAAAAAGGAGGTAACTACTACAGGTACACGCCCTGTGAAGTAGTTACTACAAAATTATGCCACTGAGACTGAACACCACACAAAAGTATTGCAAGCGAGAGAGAGCTGTATTTCTCCTGCTTGCATCCTTGTTTTTTTTCATTGTTTCCCTCTCTTGTGCTAATGCACGCACCTCACTGGTACCTGCAAGAAAACTGGTTGGGGCAGGACTACGCTCTTCCTCTCAGCCCAAAACACTACCCATAAACACTTTTTCTTTTTCCCGGCAACCTGATACCTCAATAACAGAGCCTTTCAAAACCGCTTCCTGCAATGAAGTTGAAAACTACCTGTTGACTTTTTTTGCCGAGCTTGATCAAAAAAATTACATACTCGATTTTTCACTTCATCAACCTGTCCTGCAACACTTTACCAGGCTGGCAAAAAAGCTGGCGGCAACCCCGCCCAAGGTTTCAGGGGAAACAGAGGATTTGTATATCATGTTGAGCAATATGGCGCATTTCTTCAGGGTTACAGGTAAAGAAAATATATTACTTCTCAAAGGTATCCTTGACCGGGAACGTGATACCATTGAAGATGTGGGATTTGCCCTGTATAAATGGGTTGTGCCGCCATCATGTAACAGCGCAGGACTACCACTGAACATGCCGCTGGAGACACTCTATGAATATGCAGGTTTTTTCCTTAACACCATGAGGGGAAGCTCTTATCTGTTCAGAAGAGACTCGAGGTCCCGCCTGCTGGCCAGTTATTACTCGATACTGATTATAAATGAGGCGGATAAAAAAGGGTTGAATCGATACGGGCTTAATTACGCAGAACATGCTGCCCGCCTCATGGAAAAAATCGAATCATCCAGCAAGCTGATCTACAAGGAATTCTACCTTGATAACCTGTCTGCCATATGTAACACCGAGCCAATAAAAAACGGCAGGATTACTGATAAGCCTGCCGTTTCATCCAGTTCTCTTTTGCACCATTTTTCAGTCTCTGGCACCGCCAAAAAACCTGAGCAGCATCAGAAAGAGATTGATAAAGTCCAGGTACAGGGCAAGCGCACCGATAATAGCACCTTTTCGAATGGCAGCCTCGCCCTGCTGCATGATACCCTGCTCTCCCATATTTTTGATTTTTTGTACATCATAGGCGGTGAGCCCGACAAAAACCAACACCCCGATCACGGATATGGCCCAGTAGAGGCTGGAACTATGCAGAAATATATTTACCACCGAAGCAATGACAATTCCGATGAGCCCCATAAACAGAAAAGAACCCATCCCGGACAGGTCTCTTTTTGTCACCATCCCGTAGACAGCCATGGCTCCAAACATTCCTGCTGTAACGAGAAAAGTCGCAGCAATGGAGGACCTGGTGTATGCCAGAAAAATGGTAGACAGGGTCAGCCCGTTCAAGGCTGAATAGACAAGAAAAAGGCCGGTGGCGGTTCCAGGTTGAATTTTTTCGATGCGGGCTGACAGGAAAAAGACAAGTCCCAGCGTTGCCAGAATAAGGATAATCATCAGAGGACTGCTGGCAATTGCCATGGCCAGACCGGACTGCGCTGTAAAATACGCCAGAACTCCTGTTACGGCCAGGCCAATGGCCATCCAGTTGAAAACTCTGGCAAGAAAGACCGTTGATGCCTCCCGCCTGGCCTGTTCCAGGGTAACGGGATGTGTTCCTGTGTTCGTTTGCATGTTTTTTTTCTCCTCAAGCCTGATAGGTACAGGGGGCAAGGTGCTGCTCCTTACAAAAGGCAACTACTCATATTGCACGTATCACCCTGGTTTCACTTTATTTTAACCCTGCAGCTGCTTTCATTCTGCCCAGGTTTGGGCAGGCACGACTGGCCGCTGCAGCCCCTCTGTGCGGCCTGTCGTGATCGCCCGAAGACGGGTGATCTGAGAGCAGTTACTACAAAAATAACCATTCCGGGAAAAAAGACAATAGATTTCAGTACGCGCCCTTGCCGTTGATCATACACACTATCGTCTGCCAGATAATACGCAAATCAGTACGCAATGAATAATTAAGCACATACCAGTCATCCAGCTCAACCCGCTGGCGGTAATCATCCATATCACTGCGCAGCATCACCTGCCAGAGACCAGTTACCCCTGGTTTCATGGAGCAGTAGAGCCCGGCACTTTCCTCGCCGTTACCTTTGTAGTACTCTTCAAGTTCCTTGCCGATAATAGGTCGGGCTCCGACAACACTCATTTCCCCTCGAAGAACATTGATAAACTGGGGCAATTCGTCAAGACTTGTTCTACGCAGAAACCGGCCAAACCGGGTCACTCTTGGATCATTGCGCAATTTATAATGGGCCCGCCATTCCTCCTGAAGGGCTGAATCCTCCTGCAATAGTCTTTCCAGCTGACGGTCAGCGTCCCTGATCATGCTCCTGAATTTCAGGCAAAAAAATTCTCTGCCAGCAGATGTAATCCTGCGGTGCCGATAAAAAACAGGGCCAGGACTGTCAAGCTTTATAAGCAGGGCAAGCAACATAAATATGGGAGATCCCCCAATAAGTATCAACAATGAAAACAACACATCAAAAACTCTTTTCCATTGGCGATCCGGATTGAAACTGAGTACCAGCATCTCGCCAAGTGATTGAATTTCGGCATGATGCAAGCCATAAATATAAAGATCAGGAACCAGAAAGACATGGGCACCCAGGTCACGGCAGTCACGCAGAATGCGAAAAATCTTTTTCTCTGCCCGCATGGGAAGGGCTATGTAGACATAATCAATATCATGGGTACGCAAATAGCCCTCCACCTCATCAATTCTTCCTAAAAGCGGACGGTTCAGATTCGTTCCTTCTCCTTCCAGCTCAATCTTGTCATCAAAAAAACCAATAATTTCAATGCCGGCCCAGGGGATATTCTCCACCTCCATGGCCATTTGCTGTCCCAGTTCACCAGAACCGACGATAACGGCGCGGCGGATGTTTTTCCCTCTGCTTCTGTAGAAACGAAGTAATTTCCGTACCAGAAAGTGACTGGAGAAAATTATGAAAGGCATGGTCAGGCTCATCATGAAAAAAACCACCCGCGAATAGCCTTCGGAAAGCTTAAAAATAAAAAAATAAAACAGGAGTATCCCGATCACAGCACCCCAGGCCTGACAAATAATGAGAAATTCACGGTAAAATTTCCACCCTCTCCAGGAACGATACATCTGAAAGGAATGAAAGCTGACAAAAGAAACCGCAAAAATTATCAGCTCAAGCCTGGTATAATAGTCGGACCATGACACGTGATAGAGCCTGACATAAAACCACAAAAAAAAGCAGACCAGCAGGCAGTCAAAAACATGAAGTATACGATAAATGATGGAGCTGCGCTCACGCAGATTCCAGGAAAGCAATGGTGCCATTGAATAGTTTTATGGTTCCTGCCACCAGCGGCGGTTCATACTCAGCGCTCTGGCAAGAGACCGAGGCAAGGATTTATAATGTTTACCCAAAGTATAAGCCAAAAATTTAAGCACGTTACGCAGAATGCTCTGGGCAATCAATATATAGTGATTACGCCGGAAAAGAAAGGAAATCTCGGATAAGATATATTTTCTGCCAGCACCGGTTGGCGCCCCGTAATCCTGTAACACTTCCCGCTTCAGGGTATGCAGCACGCCGATGTCAAAATACCTGCGTGCATCCTGGAAAAAAGTATAATTATGGGAATGATATACTGTTGCATCAGCTACATACTGCACACAATAGCCATTTTTCAATATCGCGGCCAGGACACAGGTATCTTCACCAAAAAGAATTTTATCAGGAAAATAGCCAGCCTCAGCCAGACAGGATTTACGGTAGGCGGCAAAGGAGTTGGAAATAAACACGGTTTTGAAACCATACCTTTTTCGGTCTTTCCAGCAGCGAACAGCACCTTGATCAGGATAATTAAAAAGTCGCTGGTGCGCGCTGAGAGGCGTTGCCTCGGCCTTGGGCAATTGACGGCCATAGCTGGCTGCCACCTGTGGTTTTTTAACAAAAGGTGCCACCAGGCGTTCCAGGGCATATTCATCAGCCGGAATGGCGTCCTGGGTGAAGTAGACCAATATATCACCAGAAGCTCTTTTCGCAGCCATGGTTCTTGTGCCGCCATGATCAAATTCCTGTCTGGAAATCTGCAGCCACTGCACCGCAAATTGACGCGCTGTCTCTTCAGTGGTATCGGTTGAGGAAGAATCCACAATCAGTATCTCCCGGGCGGATATGGTTTGCCGGGTCAGCTTCGTCAACAGTTTGCCAATATGCTGCGCCGCATTACAGGTCGGAATGATAAGAGAGATATCCACGGTTTTCTCACACAATCAAATGCGGCCAAACCGCACCAGGGCATACTTCAACAAGGCCCAAAGTATATACCCGGATGGATGTTTCTGGTACAGTATAATCTCGTTTCTGGCCGACATCAGCCGCGCTGCGTACGCCACAGAGCTTCGCTCAGGCTGCCAGCCCCGGCAATGATAAACCACGATATCCGGCTGGTAGACAATTTTCCACCCATGTTTCCGTAGTCTCAGGCACATTTCAATATCTTCTTTGTACAGGAAGAAATCAGGGTCAAACAGATAACCGGACCCGGCAATCACCTCTCTAACGGCTGTCATCCGGCAAAACATAAAGGCACCACAGGCAGCGGGGACAAATTCCTCCTTATCATACTGGCCCCAATCTCTTTTCCCGTGCCCCCGATCCAGCCAGCGGCCATACCATGCCCTGAAAACACCGGTGGAGTCAAGAACATTGGTGACGCTATTATGCTCCAGATCAAACCTGAGCAGTTTTCCGGTCAGGCACCCTGTCTCAGGCTGGTCTGCACAGAAATTGACCGCCTTTTCAAATGTATCTTCTCTTAAAAAGGCATCGGGATTAACAAAGGCAATATAATCAGTGTCGTCCGGGCACTGGTTTATGCCAATGTTATTGGCCCGGGCAAAACCGACATTCTCTTCCCTGAAAAGAGCAACCCCCTGCTTATCCGCAATTTTTTCCACATACGCCGTAGCAGATGAGCCGGAATCAATGAGATAAATGGATTCCGGTGGCCTGGTCTGCCCTTTTAAGGCGGCAACACATGCGTCAATAACATCTTCCGAATTATGGGTGACAACAACTGCCGCGACACGAACCATCAGTCAGTTTTCCTGATAAACAGCTTTTTATACAGCAAAAACAAACCATTCCCCTTGCCCTCTTCCCTTCTCCTGAACATGATGGAACGTAAAACCATTTGTTCAGTCTTGCTTAAACGCTGAGCGAGTTCCATGGTAGAGAGCCTGTCTTTCTTCCTCAAGGCATGATGTTTTTGCCGAAGTCTTCTCATACCAATAACCCCCTGCATTGCGCCCTGTAAAAAAGGAATGACCTGCCTCCTCTTCACACAAAAGGCAAACCAAAGTAACTGATAGATGCAGATCACAGGAAAAAAACGGAAAAAAAGGGGGAGCGAATAATGTTTTATAAGTACATACAAAGAATTACGCGTTGACAATCTGACCGTGAAAGGGTTGATTTTTGAGCCGGTTGTTGCACTGCCGATATGATACACCCTTGCTTCAGGTACAAACCTGCACAGGTAGCCAAGACGACACGCTCTAAGGTTAAGATCGACATCTTCCAGGTAGGCAAAAAAGTCCTCATCCAGCAGCCCGGTTTCTTCAAGCATGCTGCGACGGTATAATGCTGCCCCGCCGCAGGCGCCAAAAACCTGCCGACTTTCGGCATACATCGGGCCGTCCGTCTCCATGGTGCCCAAACGATAACCGGCTCCGCCCCGGAGATATCCATCGCCTGCCCCGTCAAGGATGAAGCGATTGGCAAAATCAAGCATTTTGGGAGCAAAAAAATCCTCGGAATAATGATGCGCTGCATGAATCAGCTGCTCAAGACAGTCTTCAGCAAGCTCGGTGTCATTGTTGAGTAAAAAAACAAACGGACTGACGCCTGCCTCAATACCCCTGTTGACCGCCCGGCAAAAGCCCATATTTTCCGGCAGTGCAACAACTTTGACTTTGGGATAATTACTCTGCAGAAAGTCGAGGGTGCCGTCGTCGGAGCCGTTATCGACAATGATGACCCTGTATTGCGTAAAGGTTTGTCTGTAAAGGGAAATCAGGCAGTTTTCAAGAAATGTCTTTCCGTTCCATGAAGGAATAATAATATCAACCAAAGGGTTCAAGGCAAAAACCTCTCACCAGATGTATCAATATTTTTATGCATTTTTCTGAGTTTTCCTGAAGAATAATTGCGGGTAATCTGCTTGCGTACAAGCATCATGAGGATGCGGAGAAAAGTCGTCCTGTTTCTGTATTTTGCCGCAAGCGCAGGGTTACGGTTAAAATAATTGACCGGTATTTCGATGATTCGCTTGCGATCTTCCAGTACCTCCACAACCATTTCCGCAAGAAACTCAGGCCCACGGCCATGGATCCTCTCCCTTACTTCCTCATAGCAATAGCGCCAGATTGCCCGGAAAGTGCACCCCACGTCAGACAGCCTGACTTCACGCCTCCACCAAAAAAGTTCAAGCATCTTTGCCAGAAAAATATTTGCTTCACGGACAATGGTCCGCATATCAGAACCCTGTTCAATAAGCTGGCGTGTTGTTCTCGTACCGAGCACCATATCTGCTTCCTTCATATATTCCAGCAGCTTATTGATATCATGTTCAGGGAAGGTATAATATGCCTCACTCAGGATAAAAATATCTCCTTCCATCCTGTCCAGGGCATACGCAATTCTTTCCCCATACAAGACGAGGTGGTCTGGAACTGTAATGATTTTTGCGTTCGTTTCCTGCACGGCCTCCTGTATCTCGTTTTTTTCAGGGAGCACCACATACGTATCGTCTACGGCCTGGTTACGCCGGTATCGATTTATACAACACGCTATCTTTTCCTCTACTCCTTCCGAATAAAGCAGCAAAGACACCCTGTTCTTGATAAAGCTCCTGTTTCTCTCCAGATATCCGGCAAGATTCAGGCTGTCCCTGTCGTTGATGTTCACATACTGACCATCCATCTCATAACAGAGCACCAGCCCGTTACTGCCGCACAGGCCATCGATAAAAGTTACAAATTCAACATAGCCGTTTTCTGAACGGGCAAAGGCATCTTCAAGCAGCGGGAAAAGCTGTGGTGTCAGAACAAAGGTGCCCAGCCCCAGGAGATTATTGGGAGGTCTTTCCGGCTTTTCCAGCAGCCTGAGGATAACACGGCCTTCTTTTTCAACCGCATAATTTCGTTGAATTAACCTGACATCATCTGCCTGCATCACAGTGCAGGTTACCAGGGCATCATTATAGGGGAAGGTCAACAGACCTGAATGATCGGTGTCAATATAACACTCATCACTCAGCATCACACAGCAGGGGGCGTTCATCTTTTTCCCCGCCAGGAGCACTGACCAGGCCAACCCTTTGTCCAGTTCGTTGTTCTCCACATAATGAAGCCGTACTCTAAACCGGCTGCCATCACCGAAATATTCCCTGATAATCTCACCAAGGTAACCAATGGTCATGTATATTGTTGAGATATTAAGCTGATCGCGCATCGTGCAGACAGTACGCTCCAGAAGGGGTACACCATTCACCCGCAGCATCCCCTTGGGAACAAGCGTGGTGTACGGTCGTGCGCGTACGCCTTTGCCTGCTGCCGGAATAAGGCCAATGAGCCGCTGCATCAGATTTATGATCTCTTAAAATAGTAATAGCAGATAAAATAGAGGCACTTCAGGGTCTCTGAAACATGCTTCATTTTAGCCTTGCCGGTATGACGCGGAGTAAAATCAACCGGCACCTCCTGGATAGGGATATTCTTGCGTGATACCTTTACGCCAAACTCAAGTACATGTTCATAACCGGTACAGGTCAGGTTCATTTCCTGGAGTACCGAACGATGAAAGGCCTTGCAACCCGTATAGAGATCTGTTGTCTGCTGCTGGTAAAAAAGATTGAAGACCTTTGAAATAAGCTGATTGCCCAAACGTTTGAGTGTCGGCATACCATCATTTCTTCCGTCCAGAAAACGGCTGGCATAAACAACCTGGCAGGAGTTAAGCCTTTTAAGTATTGCTGGCAGCGCCTCTGGAGGATATTCGCAGTCAGCATCAATGATCACTATCCGCTCGTTGCTGCTCTTCTCAATTCCATCCAGAATAGAACCTCCGTACCCTTCATTTTGCTCATGTTCAACAAGAGTAACCTTTTTAAAAGATCGAATAATTTCCACTGAACGGTCAGTTGAACAATTGTCTATATAAATAAGATTCAGGGGCAGGGAAAGTGCTGTTATACGCTGATGAAAGACAGGCAGTATCTCCTCCTCGTTATACACCGGAATAATTACATCTATTGTCTCATTGTAACTGCTCACAGCGCATGTCCCCCTGGTTTCACTCGTGAAGAGTCTGCGAAGAATTGTGATCGGGCAAAAAGGAGGCGTCCGTGATCAGTTCCCTTCATCCTCATAGACATAGCGGACATAATAAATCGGTTTTTTCTGGGATTCATGATAGGTACGTACAACCAGCTCTGCCAGAAGCCCGATGGTAATAAACTGTACCCCCATGAATATAAGCAATATTGCAAGAAGAAGAAGCGGCCTGTCAGCAAGCCCTATCCCAAAGAACTGACGCTGCCCCACCATGACGACGGCAATCAAGAATCCAAGCAATGAAGACAGTACGCCAAACAGGCCAAAAACATGCAGCGGCTTGGTTGCATAACTGAGCAGAAACTTGACCGTCATCAGATCCAGGATAACTCGAAAGGTTCTGGAAATACCGTATTTAGAAGTACCAAACTGGCGGGCCCGGTGGTTCACCTTAACCTCGGTAAAGGAAATACCCATGCCGCTGGCAACTGCCGGAATAAAACGATGCATCTCACCGTATAGATGAATGTTTTCTATAACTGTCCGGCGAAAAGCTTTGAGGGTGCAGCCATAATCGTGCAGGCAGACGCCTGTCACCTTTGAAATGATCTTATTGGCTATCTGGCTGGGAAGACGCCGTGAGAGGAAAGGATCCTGCCGGTCAAAACGCCACCCTGTCACCACATCGTATCCTTCATTGAGCTTGTCGATCATAGCCGGAATATCGTGCGGGTCGTTCTGCAGGTCACCATCCATGGTAAAAATTATCTCTCCGCCTGCATGATCAAAGCCTGCGCTCATCGCGGCTGTCTGGCCAAAATTTCGTCTCAGACTAACTACCTTGACCCGTTTGTCAGAGCGTTGAATTTCCTTGAGCAGGGCCAGTGTCTGATCATTTGAACCATCATCAACAAAAACCATTTCCGCTTGATACTTCATGGCAGACACAACTTCGTCCAGTTCCCTGTACAAGAGGGGAACATTCTCTTCTTCATTATAAATCGGAATAATTACAGATAAATCCAAACCTATGCTCCACTACTACGAAATGGTTATTGAATAAAGACATCAGGCCAGCAGTCATTGCCGGTATGATGGGTAATACGCATTGTTTGCTCCCAGGAGGAACCTATCCGCCAGAGATATATCTCATAATCAGCAGTATCATGTTCGTGTCCTCCCCGGCTGGCGCCAAATACCAGAAATTGCCCATTGTTTGAAACCTTGGGAAAATATTCATGGCTGTAGTTTTTGGGCGAATCAAACCACTGCTCACTTATCCCTGTCAAAGGATTAAGTTTATAAATGGCATTTTGCTGCCTGCCACCGTGGTCTATTTTATACAAATAATCGCCATCAGGACTCCAGTTCAGCTGACATCCCCGCCCAAAACGCTGCACCAGACCATTGGTGGAGGCGGTCACAACAGCCCTGTCGCCTCCCCGCAGCGTCAAGGCGGCTGAGCCGTTTACCGGATGAACAGCTGGCGTCTGAAAAAAGACCGTGTCAGAAAAAGGCCCGGGCTCACCAACCTGCATTAACACAGTTTCCTTCCCTGATTCAAGGCCAAGCTGTACAACCTGCCTCTCTTTTCGCAGGAAATAGATATACTGACCATCCTGTGACCAGGTTGGGTACGTTCCATTTCTGGCGAGTAACTGCTCCTGCTTGTTTTTTATATCAAGCACATACACGTCCCATAAAATCTGATTTCTCTGGGATACCCAGGGAACTTGGGATCTGGCAAAGACTACCCGCTTGCCATCCGGTGAGATCCGGGGATAATACTCGGTATGCTGATGGGTCGTTAAAGGGGTAATCTGGTTATCTGCAAAAGAAAAACGAAATATGTCGTGGTTGCCGTTACGGTTTGAACTCCAGACAATAAAACCCTGGGGTACAGGGACTCCTGTCGACAAAACTGACCTGCCCGCTTCTACCTGTTTTCCGGCATCCGGCGGACGGAGAGAACCGAGCTTTTTCACGCCATGCAATTGCCAGGCAAACAGCAGCACACCAACGATACTTACTGCTGCAGCGCCTCCCATAGACAGGTAAAAACGCTTTCCTTCTCCCCCGCTTTTTTTCAAAGAAGTTGTGGCTGTTGTAAAAAAAAACACTACCAGGGCCAGCCCGCCAAAGGCATAATCAACGATCTGACTCAGTATATGCAGAGCGAGCATTATGACCACAGAGGCTTTTTTACTTGCTCCGAGAGCGACCATTGCCAGAGTTCCTCCTGCTTCATACGAGCCAAATCCCATAAAGGAGGGAACAGGCAGAGAAGTTGCTGCTTCAGCACTGATCAAAGCGGTTACCGCCGAAACAACTGAGTATGCCAACGAGGGAAAGCTGGCCGCAACGCCAGTAAACAGCGCATAAAGGCCGGCATATTTCCCCAGGCGAATCCCCAGTGACAGGAGAAGCAGACGACCGGCAATCTTGCCTTGCCTGGCCTGTTCAAAGGCCTCAATCAATTGGGCAAGAAACTGCACAGTTTTTTTGCCAGGCCCTGTCTGAAATATTCGCCATGGCCGCAAAAAACGGTAACAGGCCTGCATAACAGGAAAAAAAAGGATATAAAAGGAAAACACCAAGCAACAGAGTATAATCAGAACAGGTATCAACCACAATCCCTCCCCTCCTTCTGTCAGCTTCACTGCGACAAGACACAGGATAAGCAGACCCAGGGCAATAATATCAAAAATAAAACCAATAAGAAGCGAAGACAGACAGACGGAACCGGCAACCTTGTATCCACGATTGAGCATGGCCACATAGCTCAATTCACCCAGGCGGGCGGGCAGCATATCAACAAACATGTTTCTGGCTGCAGTCACCAGAAAAAAACGAAAAAATGAAGGAGGACTTTTTTCTGTCACCTTGACAATCAATCGATATCTACAGGCCCTGAGCAGGGTGCGAAAAATGGAAGCGGCCACATAAAAGAACAGGCAATATAAGGATACGCCTGCAAGCAGGTCAATCAGCTGTGGCAGCATGGCGGCATCTGTCTGAAGGCTGCCCTTAAGAAGCAGGGACAACAGGAAGGCAGTTACCCCGAAAGAGAGTACCACCCGAGGCAGATACGAGATCATTATTTTTCTGTAACTACTATTCACAGGGAACATAACTCCTTGGTTTCATATGCTTTACGCCTGCACCTGCTTTCAGACTGCCCGGGTTTGGGCAAGCACGACCGGCTGCTGTACACCCTCTCTGCGGCCAATCGTGATCGCCCCGACATAAGCGGGATGGAAACAGTCAGGGCCAGGCAGCAATCAGCGGACAGAGCATATACGACATACAAAAAGTACACCGCCAACAAGCGCATAGGACAGGGTCATTAATAAAAACAACAGGGCCAGTGAACGGGTATATGCCTCAGGCATCCCGGCAATACCAAAAAAATACACATACCCCATGTCTCTGATGCCAACCCCATACACCGATACGGGTACAGCTTCCATTAATGTAATCAAGGGGACAAAGGCAGAAAAAAAGACAAAAGGAACAGCAGAACTGCCCAATGCATGCGCCATAATATAGACAGCAATAATCAACAGCAGCTGAAAGACAAAAGAAATTGACATCACCCTGACAACAATACCCGGATGAGACCGATATCGGGCAAAGGTGTCCAGCAGACGGGTACTCACCTTGTCGACAAAACGGAACCGGTCAAGTCTGGTAAAAGCCAGCAGCTGTCTGACTGGACGCTGACTCCATAACATGTATACCATAACAGAAAGTGCCGCAAACACCAATAAGGGCAGGAGAATAAACCGGTAATTATGCAGGAAACCTGCCACAATAACAGATGAAACCAGGCTCAGGCACACCAGGGCAAAAAAACCGGTCAGACGGTCTGCGAAAACAGAGATGGCTGACCGCACCCCCTCACTGCTCTTTTGAGCTATATCATAAATACGGTATGAATCGCCGCCAATATTAGAGGGAAGAAACACATTAAAAAAACCGCCGATAAGATAACTGACCACCAGCTTGGGCAAAGGAATATCTATATTGTCCGCAGTCAGAAATATCTTCCACTTCAGAGAGCTCAGGACAGTATTGACAATAAAAATCAGATACACAGCAGCAAGCAGGGCCAGGTTACTGTGTAAAAGCACATCCTGTATGTCTGCCAGCGGCGTCTTTCGATAAATAAAGGACAGCAGGCCGCAACTTACCAGCAATTTGCCCAGGAAAAAGATTACTTTTCTGGATGACATCTACCCTGCACCTAGGTAATATCGTCGTAATTGATCACAGGCACTTCATCTTTGCACGAACACCATTGCCCACCTGCTCTTGTATAGCGGGAAATAGTGCCTGGACAAAGGTGAAGCACCCCTGACCAGTTACATATCATCTTTTCTGCTTTTCATCATCCTGGCCGGCACACCGGCAGAGATGCTGTATTCCGGCAGTTCCCCGGTCACGACGGCGCCGGCAGCCACAACTGCTCCCTGACCAATGTCAGCACCTCCAAGTACCGTCACGTTTCCGCCAAGCCAAACGTTATGGCCAATGGTCACCCCACCATCATCTGCAATCGGCTGTTCGCGGGTCAAGGTGTCCAGCGGGCCAAGGGAATAATTACCACCACCTACTATAAAGCATGCCTGACCGATGACGACATCGTCTCCAATCTTGACTCTGCATGAGTGAGTTGACTGAATAATGGTCTGGGCATTGATACCGACATCATGACCAATGGCTATGCTTCCGTTTTTGCAAGACAGCATGACATTATTGGACAGCATGACATTATCACCGATATAAATGGAGAATTCCTCGAAATTTCCCCGTCCATCCAGAATACATTGCTCACTTATCACAACAGAATCTCCTAAACAGATCCGTCCAGGCTGCCTGAGAACGACCCCATGACCGAAAACAACATGCTGGCCGCACCCGGCAAAAAGCCTGGGCCAGAATATTTTTCTCAGCCACAGCCCTGTTGCTCCAGGGATAATACTGAGTAAACAACACCATTCAAAGTAGATAAAATCAAAAAAAGACAGGGAGCCAACTATGACCTCCTGATACCTGCGAAGCGCACTTTTTTCTCCAGTAACGGCACGATGCGTCTTTTGCATGCTACACTGATTCCTTGATATCAATAGGGACAGAGATATTGAGTATATGGTACATCAGCTGGAAAATCTTCCGGCCATAATCTCTCAGCGTCTTCTCCTCGATAGCCTGCATTTACTCGAGTCGCATCTATACAACAGGCATGCTCTTTAAAAAAGACACACACAGCCTGTTTGTTCCTTTCCAGCTGCAATGATTCAAAATAAAAGATTGCCCCTGTATATCCTGCCGCCGGGGTAACGGTCTTCACATGTCTTCGTTCTGGAAACTTAATATTGTCAAAGATAACCACCCAGCACAAAAATGCACAGATGATCGTGGAGACTGGAATCTTCCAGCCGGAACCAGCAGCTGCAATCACTCTGTCACCCACCAGGAGAAGAAATAGCAGCCAACAAAACAAAGAAATTACCCGGTGGCAATCGCTGGTAAAAAGATATAAAGGAAACTTGATGCTTAAAAAAAACAGGGCCAGCGCCATACCGGCCAGGGCCAGAATCAGGGTGGAAACCTTCAGAAAGTCAACATCTTTTCTAAAAAAATAAAAAAGCAAGAGAACAAGAGCACCAACCAGTGCCAGGACAGACAAAGGGGCTTTCTGAAAAATTTGCATCAAGATAATTTTTTCAAGTAAAACCTGAAAATAACGTTTAATCACCCATATTTTGCTAATATTGGCGAGCTGTATGGTGCTCTCTGTCACGGTGAGCAGGTATATCACGGTCGAGGCCATACCAGCCAGAACAAGCATCATTTTCTTCCTGTTTCGGTAGAACAGGAGATACAGGAAGGAAAGAGGGAGGAACAAAACAGAGTACGGCCCGCACCAGGGCAAAGCCAGAAAAAGAAGCAGCTGGGTTGTTGTTGCAGGTATTGCCTGCGGAGGTGGAAGAAACAGAAGAATAAAGAGGAGCAATGTCCCTGTATACATCACGTAAATCAGGGTGACATGATAATAAATATGATTAAGTCCTGCCAATCCGAGGACCAGGGGTCCGATGACCAGGATAACGCGACTGCGGATCACCCCGGTAAAAAAAAACATGCTGGCTGTCAACGCAGCGCAAGAGCTCCCCAGTACAACATAAAGCAGAGGCTGAACCCTGACATCAACAAAAGAGATAAGCCAGGCAAAGAAATCTGGCACTGTGGTAAGGTAAGGTTGCGAACCGTACCGGGTAAAAATTTCGGTAAAGGACCTGTAATGGCCATAATAATGTCCAAACAGTGCTGCATCTTCCACATGGAGACCGGGAACGGACAGAACTGGCCATGCCCGCAGACAGTTAAACAGAATCAGCAGCAGCCCTCCCAGAAGGGCCCAGTACTTGTCCTCAAAGCCTTTATCCATCGCAGAAGACATATAAAGGTAACTGGTCAGAAACAGAGAAGAACACTTACAGTACAAGCCCCGTGACTGGGTACATATAAACCAGGATGGCTGGACCAGGCAGCCTTCAGCCACAACAAGGCACAAAAACCGTAACTTCGGGCAATTAACATCTTCCCTTGAGCAGGTTTCCGGACAAAGTCGCTTCAGACTGGTCTGCTTGCCGAACGAGGCAGGGGGACTGCCATCATCACGGCAGCCTCCTTCCTGCACGATTCTTTTTGTACAGTACAGCCGACATTGCGATAAGAATACATGTCGTCATGCCGGCAAAGGTGATCACTGGGCCATGGGGAAGCAATAAAAGGTAGCTCAGGCCAACCAGCGGGTAGAGAAACAGCCGCACAATAGCCTGCAGCCACTCGTATTGCTCAATAATGCCTGCAAGAGGAGGAGAATAGGTATAGTAGGCCTGGACAAATTTCTCCCCCACCTTGGTTTTCAGCAGAATCTGGTCACGAAACTGTTTCAATACAGCAACGTGGGGTTCAAGCGAGGAGCCAAAGGCTGCTGTGGCAATAAAACAGCCGCCACCTCCTCCTCCACCGCCACTGGAACCACTGCTGCACACAGGCAATGCCGAATAAAACAGACTGGACAAAGCCTGTGCACCCGCTGCATTTGGATGCACCCCGTCCACAGTCAGACTGTCCCAGTTAGCAACAAGATTGTTATACGCGTCAATCACCGTAACACCCATGTCACTGGCAAGTGAATTGATTTTGGGATTATAGGTGGACGGGATGGCTCCTCCTAAACCGGAGTCTCGTGTATCTGGAGTAAGGTTCGAGAGAATAGGCACTGCTCCATAGGCACGGACCTTATCAATCATCCGGGCAAGATTATACTTGACGGTTGAAGCACTTTCTTCCCAGTAGGCGTCATTAGTACCTTCCATAATAAGCACATAATCAGGAAGATACGCTTCAAGCACCCCGTCTATTCTGCTAACCCCTCCCCCTGTCTTTTCACCTGACAGGCCCTGATTGATTACTGTGGCGCAAGAACCGACAGATGATTGGAGATAGGTTGAATAAGGAATTGCACCTTGCCCCAAAGTAATTGAGTCACCAAAGGTCACAATGACATAACCATCGGCATACACAATACTGAACTGAAAAAAACACAGCCAAAAAAGAATGGTGACAAATAAAAGCCTTGTTTTGTTGGTATTCATACAGATATTCCTATGTACTGTTAAAATCCGGGCAACCTGAAAGCAGTTACGGGCGTGAAGGAATTGAAACCGGAAAGCTGCATGCCCTGTAACATTACCGATTACTTAACGATAAGAAGAGACACATGACTGTCCTCTTGTACGTAGTCAGGCAAGGCTGGCAGAGCATCACTTTCGTCCTCTTCTTCGATGGCATCTTCTGCGGTTATTATTTTCTCCTTTCCCCATTGACTTCCATCCCAGGTGGACTGTAATAAAACATAAGAGTCGCCTCTATATCCTTCCCAGGTAACCACAGGGTTTCCATCATCATTGATGACAATCGATGGTTTTATATCTGGACTGTCATTACTTGCATTGACCCTCACAGGGTTCTGCTTTTCTGCTTTGGCATCAGCCTCAGCATCAAATTGAATATAATATATATCGTCATATTCTCCCACATCTCCAGAAAATACGATCCATATTACATTATCACTGTCTACGGCGACCGCAGGAGAGGTTGATGATTCAAAATCAGTAACCAATGTTTTAGCCTCACTCCAGGCATCGCCAGTGTTTCTGCTGTATTTTACAGAGATACTTCCCTCATCAGAAGAGGTCCAGCACAGAAAAAAGTTCCCGCCCTGGTCCACACTCAACACCGGATGAACATTTTCAGCATGATCATAGGTGACCTGTTCCGGGGCAGACCATGAAGTTCCGTCATAGGCAGCCACAAAAATTTCCTGTCTGGTGCCATCATACTGGGAAAATGCTATGCTGGCCTTCATCGTCTTGCCGTCATCCTCCCTGGCCAGGCAAGACAGGGAAGCAGTAAAAGAAAGGGCAACACAAAAAAAGAACGCGGCACTCATAATACGAAAACGAATATTCATAAACATAACCTCTTAAAAAACGCAGCTACTTACAGGGAATATATCATCCTGGTTTCACCTGCTTTACGTCTGTAACATTTCAGCTCGCCCGGATCTGGATACGCCCGAAGACAGACGAGCCGGGAGCAGTTACAAAAAACAAAATATGGATACGGAGACAAGTAACCAATCACAGGGTCTGTGTTTCCCCGTTATTCCCTGTTTCCGACGTGTAACTGGTCACGGATGCAACAGAATTGGGCAAGCACTCTTTTCCACTCTACAAGAGTATGCGGGAAAGAGTGATCGGGCAAAGATGAAGTACCCGTGATCAGTTACAAAGACAACAGCCCTTTAAATACATCCAAATGAATACTTTTCTATACCAGTCAAACCGATAAATATAAAATTATAAAGCGACAAAAAATACAATCCAAGTAAAAAACAATAAAACAAGGGATATACTAAATGTTTTCTGTTATGATACAATAATACACTCAACATACTTACGATGGGAAGAAAATACCTTCCCTGAGCCTGAAAATCAACTGTCCAGGCATGATACATGGCCGCAGCAAGCAGTGCCGCTGACGACACAGCCGTTATCAACAACAGCGACACCCCCTCGCCTTTCCCTCGCCAGAGGATACTGCCTGTGAACACAGCGAGCATCCCCAGGCCGACTACCCGAACTATATCGTAGTAGGCAAAGGAAGCAGAAATTGACGTATACCCATACACCCCGAAAGAAGTGCGAAAGGACTTTTCTCCCCAGCGATCAAGGAGGAGGAAGTGCTCAAGAGACACACCATGGGCTTTCATCTGGTGATAAATGTGTTTTTTTTCTATCGGAGTGCCTGGTTTAAACATTGGTATTGCAAACTCTTCTCGAGCTTCAAGAAGTTTCTCACTTTTCTTGAAATCATTTACCCGATTATCAATATAACGCACTGCAGCAAAAGTTGACAATCCAACCAGAGCAATGACCATAATCCGGCCATACAAGCTCCATCCCCTGGGCAGCTTGTTAAAAAATAACATCCATAAAAAATAGAGAAAAACAAATATGTAAAAGAAATAAAAATTCTTCTTTAACAAAAGCAGCAATGCAAGCAATAAACCACAGGCTGCAAGGGACAAGGCATTCTTCCAGTCCAGCCTGTCAGAACGGACGGAGGTATTAAACAATGAATTATCCGCAGCGAGCTGATACGCGGTCAGCAGGGAAATAAACAGGGCAAAGGCATCAGAGTTAAAATAGCTGAATACATACCAGATTTGCGGGCTTATCAAAAGAGGGATAAGCATAACCCTGAACTCAACCCTGTTCACAGCAATAAAAACAAGAAGGAAAAACAGGGCAACATTAAAGGTCCTTAAAGAAAGCCAGTTATTCAGATGAAATTTTTCAAGGATTGCGCCAAATTTTCCTGCGAATAAATACACTATCTCTCCAGAATGCAGTCGAGATACGCCATAAGGACTATATGTATGCCGGATTTCAGGAGAACCTATGGCCGGGGGCGTCCAGTGATCATAATAATATTTCCCTGCCTGAACATGAACAAATTCATCTGGATGACGGTTGGGTTTACTGAGACTTGCCATGACAACAATCAGGGCGAGCACAAAAACCATAAAGAATACAACATATTGATTTGAGGCAGCAAGGTTCCTTGCCAACAGGGCAACAAACCAGATAAACAGAAACAGACAGCAAATGACCGCTGCTTCAGCAGCAATACTGCCCGGCAGACGCTTTAACAGAGGTACAGCAAGAAGCAGCTGAGGATCACGCCCTTCGGGGATAACGGTTATACCTTTCTCGTTCAGGGTGAAGGTCCTGACGCCTGCGACTGGAGAGATTTGCTGAAAATCCTGTCTGGATTGCAGGGCAAATGTCTCCACTTTATTCTGGCGGATACTGATCGAGTGAAGCGACACGGTGGCCGGTCGCTCTGAGGTATCAATTCGCAGCTGTCTAATATTACTGATATTACCTACCCAAAAAGAGTATTGAGTAACCCCTGGATAAATATTAATTTTACCGACACGTTTTTCCGACCACTTTCCAGGTGTTTTGGTCCAGTAAATTTTGAAAATAGTTGGTTTATCAGTGGTGGCTTCTATTTCGACACATGCTCTGTGGCAGACAAAAAAATGATAAATCAGGCCAGCGGCGATACAGAGCAGACATATAGTTACATAATACCTGCCAGTTTCATTTCTTTTTTCTTGCGAGCTCATTTGAGTACATGCCCTGTGAGTAGTTACTACCAGCCTACTTATTTCCCTTAACCACTTGATATTTTGAATAAAGTCTGGTCAAAACATTTTCAAATCGTATGAGGACACGAAAGAAAAACAGGCCAAACCAATGCATTACAGATAAAACAAGCAATTCACGCAGCCTGGTCATTCCACCGAGGTTTCCCAGGGGCAGCCAGCGATGAATAAAGTACATCTTGTCCACACGGGCAATTTCATTGCCTGTAAGATCATAATTTTTTCCGGCAACTATTCTCTTCATCCTTTCGCTCTACTCCCTTAACCTGTCACGAATAAACTGGAGAAAATAACGAATCCTGATACATGGATTATATTTAAGAACCTGCAACGATTGATCCCACAGCATTGATCCGGCCCGGACCTTTTTTTTATCTGGAACATGCTCGCCGTGAAAATCATCCAGGTGGTGCATGTGCCTGATGGTGACAACCTCATCGGCTTTGGGAAAGGCCAACCTGCTTACAAGCAGATAATTTAACCAGGGACGCACATCCTTAAAGCTGTATCCCATGATACCGGCAGCAATTCCATAGCTTCGGCCACCCTGGATAATCCCTTCCTGTAACTCCTGAAAATACAGATCCTGCTCCTGCTCGGCCTTGCCTACGGCGTCCTGTTGTTCGCGAAATTTCAGGGTAAAGCCGCCTTCTTCATTAAGGCAGTAACCATTTAAGGTTGGATGAGGCGCACGGCAAGCCTCCTCAAACAGATCCCGGGCGTGTAATATCGAAGAACCGGCCAGATCAAATCGATCCCGGTCATAAAGAATGCCTGTAATCTGATTAGTATTTTTCGTGGGATATTCGATTCCTCTGGTTGCGCCCAGCAGATACCCTTGACATATTGGAGTGTCTTTGCGGTGTTGAACTGCCTCAAAGAAAAAGCGTTGAATCGTACCCAGCCAGCCAATATCAACAAGAGCCACATGCTCAAAGTCAAAAAAGCCCTGTTCTTCAAGATACAGCTGGAAAGCCTGGTTGGCCTCTGCGGTCTGTCTTCTGACCTCGTCCTGAAATTCTTCGTCATCCAGTAATTTGTGGAATTGAAGGATATTTTCCTCACGAAATCCCTCGTGCAGTCCGGACAGGACTGAATCTAACTGCAGGTCAAACCGTTTGAGCAGTGGTTGAAAAGGCGTATGATCAAGGCTGAAAACCCGACAGATATCGAGAAAATCACGGTTTCCTGCCGGTAAAAAAACTATATCCGCATTACTTCTGGTCAGGCCCTGATATGCGCAGCTGGCACCGGCCAGGGCCATCCTGCTGACATAAAGATAGGAAACTTCAGGGAGCAGCATTTCGGGAAAGAGTGAGGGAGTCATTTCCTCCCACACTTTTTTTAACACCCAGCCTTCCCTGCTGAAAAAAAAGAGCCGACGGATCCCCTGGCGGAGGCAATCTTCAGCTACTCCCTGAAGAAATCCTGCTATAAGTGGAGCCAGCACCGTAAAACCATAGACCTTGAGCGGTGAAAAAGTGTTTTCCTCCGCTTCCATAGGCAGCATCAGTTGCTGCACGACTCTTCCTTTCCAGAATGGCTGGCCCTGTGAGTAATTATAATACCGCTTGATTACAGCCTTGCGAAATTTTTCACGACTGTCCCGCAGGATTAAGGCCTTAATACCTTTTTCCGCTGGCCGTAACCCATCGGAAAAAGGATTGTCTCCCACATGAAGCCAGGTGGCATAATCCAGGCCATGCCGGTCTTTAACGAGCTCAAAGCCTCGCCCGGAGGCCTTTGCCTGAAAAGAGTCAGCAGAGGAGACCACATCATCAACGGCTTCTGCAAAACCGGCATGTTCAATGAGCACCTGCAAGTGATCAGCAGGCAGGTACATATCAGAAACTATGATGACTTTTTTGCCCTCTCCATGCAGCTGCCTGAGCCATTTTACCATATCAGCACGCGGCACCAGCATGGTATTTTCCGTATTTAATTCAAATGCAGTGACCTCTTGAAGCAAGTCAGGATGCCAGTGCTCAACAAATATCTGTTTGAGAACCAGTTCCATATACCTCGGGTAACAGGCCTCATGATCAGCAAAGGTTTTTCCTGTCTCACGACGCTCCTCAGCTTCTATGGCATCGCGAAGAGACTGAACCTGTGGCCCGGTCCATTTATGCCCCATTCTGCATGCCTTGTTTGCTATGAAACGGGAAACAGCTGGTTTAACCAGGTCGGGCAAATGAATACGCCGCACCAGAAGGGTATCAAAAAGATCAAAGGTAACGACGTTACAATCACTGGCTAATTGCCGACCTTTCTCAAGAAAGGAGTCAAGCGTGTACCGAGTATGCCATTTCATGAATACAATGGGACAAAGGAATCAGGCTACAGTTGCTCTCAAGCGTATATATGCAAAAAAAGCCAGCACATACATCATGACAGCCACTATCAACGTAACAATAAAACCATAATAAATAGAAAGCACCACACTTGCAAGGCCTCCAATAACCGTAAATAATCCGTTCATGGCCCAGGCCCAGGCAACAGAACCATTTGGTTTGTCTGCAACAGTGAGAATACCCAGGGGAAAAGCCATCCCCAGAAAAAGACCCAGGGGAAAAATCAAGGCAAAAGCAGCCAGCATACGAACAATATCAGGCGATTGCAAGAACAGTTCAAAATACTGTTTTTGAAGACAAATAAGGACCACGCTGCATACAAGAATACCGGCAAAAGGAACAAACCATTTTTTCCGGGGTGAAATGCCCAGCCAACTGCTCAGGGTGCTTCCAAGTCCTGCCGCCAAGAGCATCGAAAAAACAACCGTTGAATAAGTATATAAGGGATAACCGATCAATTTCATAAAAATCTGGATAAAAACAAGCTCAAAGATGATAAATCCTGCCCCAAGACATGAAAAATAGAGCAGGCTTGACAATTTCCCCGGCCACCTTTCCCTGCCTGTCCGGGAAAACAACATAGGCACCCCTATAAATACCACAATAAATACCAGCGAGGCACCTCCTGTTACCAGGAGGTGGATCACGTCACTGGGAATCCAGCCGTTTTTCAGCTGGGAATTCAACAATGATGCCGTTGAATAGTTAAGAAAATGAGCTGGATCAGCGACAAGCGTCTTATTGGTTTTTCTCAGAAAATTAAAATAGGGCCGATCATCTGTCAACGCTTCAACCCTGTAGGCGACTTTATCACTTATTGCCCGGGGAAGCTCTCCACTGAAAAAATCTTCGGACAGCATATTCTGAACCGGATCAAGAGGATTCACAACCAGCTTGAAGGCCCCTGAAAAATACGACATAAGCTCTTTCACTTCTGGCTCGGTCCACGGCGTCATCTTGATCATCAGGGTTGGCAGGTTATCCTGGAGTCCTTCTTTCACTCCTTCTATTACCAGGACATGACTGGAAAAATCATCCAGACCCAGGTTTTTCCAGGCCAGTGCAGCTGTAGTAATCATCCTGGGATAAACATGATGATTGATATGAAGGATGCCGTCATCCTTTAAGTGAGTCAGGTATTCCTCGTAGGCTTCTGCTGTCTGCAGGTAGGTGGTTGCCATTGCTCCGGTACCGGCAGCAATGCTAGAACTGGTATGGTTACTGAATATCTGGATGATATCATATTTTTTGTCAGTTGAACGCAGGAAGCTCCTTCCCTCACCCCGCATGGCGTTCACGTCTGGATGATTAAAGATGCCACCGTTAAACTCTGCATATTTTTTCTTTCCCAGCTCTACGACATAACCAACCAGCTCCACCGCGTCAACATGCCTGGCACCAAAAATCAAGGCAGCCTTGATTTCACTTCCGCCAGCCGCCCCTATTACCAGAACATCCTGATTTGTATCACGCTTGAATGCGTGGGACGCATAGACAAAGCTGCCATAAAAGAATAAACCACGTTTTTTTTCCACGTTCTCGCGGAGTCGCTTATAATCACCGTTAAACTGAATAATATAGCTTGACTGGGAACCGCCGTCATAGGCGATATGCTTCATTCTGCCATGGTCAATGACATCAATTTTCGAGATAGGATCCCAGCGGGAATCCTGAACATTTTCCCTTTCAGCGGCTATTTTTATCCCGCGCTTATCTACATGGGGTTTAAACTCGAAGTATCCGTCATGAACAAAGGGAATGACAGTAACCACCGACGCCAGAAAATAAGCAAAGATGGAGTATCGTCTCCCTGGGGAAAATAGCCCTGAGGCCACCAGGCCGAGTCCTGCTGAAAGAAATAAAATACCACCAGGTCCGATGGGAGGCAGAAAAGGAATAAGTATCAGGCAGCCAATGGCCGCGCCGGTGAGATCCCAGCAATATAATCGTTGAATTTTATCCGCATAATGGGAAAAAAGGGCCGTAAACATGAGACCGGCTAAAAAAAATGGAATCGACAAGGCCAGATACATCAGGAGAAAAAAAACAACTGATTTGGCCGGATCAGAATAAAGCCGGTTGAAATCCAACGGCAACAGATTCATGGCTGGCAGAATCAAAAGGCTGAACGCGGCAAAAAGAAAAGATAAAACGGCCAGGTACTGGTTTATATCGGTCGTTTTCCCTAAAGGACGAAGAGAAGAGTAAACACCTGAAAGACCGAAACAAAACATGGCCAGGGTGATGACCATGTAGGCCATGTTGGAGTACCATATTACATCAAAGACCCGGACCAGGGTCAGTTCGAGGACAAGTGTTGTCGCGGCGACACAAAGAAGTCCTGCACCTATTCTTATCATTGAATCTTTAGCCTTGTGTATAGCAGTAATGCCTGAAATAGTGTACCTCCTCACAGCTCACCCCTCTTTGAACGATCACGACCCGCCGCATAGAGGGGCTATAGCTGCCAATCGTGCTTGTCCAAATAGGGGCAACCTGAGAGCACGGAACCATTTGCGCGCGCACCTCAAACAGCTCCTGCTCCAGTTCCACCAGGCGCTCTGCCCCGGCGGCTACAACCCCTCGTACATGTTCAGGAACCCTTGCCAGCAAATATTTTCTTATCACTTCCTTGTCCTGCTCTCTTCCCAGAATAGCAGCTTCTCCCAGGGTGTTGCCGCTATGGATTCTGTAGTACAGCAACTGCTGATCATGGAGATAAACAACCTTATCGGGAAAAGCCAGCATTACCCGAAAAATGTAGTCATAATCGTGCAGGTATCGCAGCGAACAAAAGCGTCCAACCGTATCCACCGCTTTTCTGGTAAGGATCAGGTTGGAGGTAGTCACCATAAAATTACCCTTGAGAAAAGCTGTATATAAATCCTTACACTGAAAGTAATACTGCCTGTTTTTCTGGTGCCACAGATTCCAGCCAAACTCAGGGTCACTAAAAACCAGGCCCTTGTCATCAATGGGAATCACGTCGGTAAACAGACACTGCGCCCCGCTTTCTTTTTGTGCCTGCAGGATTCGCTCCAGACGATTTTCACTGTAGACATCATCTGAGTTGAGGATAGCGACAAAATCACCCTTTGCCAGATCAAGGCCGTTATTCAAGGCATTGTAGGCATCCTGATTTTCCTGATACACATACTTCAGGCGTTTGTCGGAAAAACTCTGAACAATCTGCCCGGTTGCGTCAGTTGAACCGTCATCAATGACAATCAGTTCCAGGTTCTGGTGGCTCTGATTGAGTACACTGTCAACCGTCTGCTCAATAAAACGTTCGTGATTATAGGCTGGAATAACAACAGATACCTTGGCACTCATGAGAAAACCGGCAGGGAAAATATACTGGAAATGGCAGAGGCAGCCTGGGCAGGGATGAAGATGAAAAAAAGCGTTTCTCGTGTATTACAACAGTCAGTAACATTACAATCTTTGGTACCTACTCACAGAGCATGTACCACCTTGATTTAGTATGCTTTACGCCTGTAACTGCTTGCAGGCTGCCCAGTTTTGGGCAAACGCGACTGGCAGTTATAGCCCCTCTCTGCGGTCAATTGTAATCGCCCGAAAAGGGGTGGCACGGAAGCAGTTACAATCTTTGAAAAAAATATGATAACATACAGCATTATTGGGCTGCCGGCAAGAAAAAACCGTCATCTGCCGATGCTGCGTTCATGAGCATCGGAGCGAATTTCCAGGCTGTGCAGCTCCACCTTGCCATGTTCTTCTCCACATATCTCCAGGGAAATCAAATCTACCGGCTCCAGAGGCATTTCAATATAACACTCTGTCTCGCCGCTTTTACCCTGAACCATTTTCCGGACAAAGATATTCCCTCCTTTCCCTGACAAGGTCACCTTTATCTGCTTTTTGACAGGAGCATGAAAAAGGACCCTGGCAACCTGCACCTCGCCCTGCTGAATACGGGGCACGTCACGAAGTTGACAGGATACCTCTTCTTCTTCTTTATATCCTTTCCCGCTGCCATATTTCCAGTGACGGGTATACACCACTGTATCCCTTGAATCAGCGAATTTGCCGCGCAGGTAACTTTCCTGAAAATCAGATGGATTTTTCGGAGGCCGCCTCAGGATAAACATGTTGAGAATCTCCTGGATAACAATATCAGGCTGCTCAAAATAAAAGATGTTGTCCGGAAAATTAACAACCGTCCGGTAATTAAACACCTGCTGGGCGTTTGCACTAAAAAAATAAACACATTTTTCCAGAAAAGAATCGCCCAGAAGAGCAAGAGAAGGTACCGGAGCCTCCGGGTTTTTAATCATGCGAATCTTCATGCCGCTCCCATCTGGAGCCGTTATTGTCCGCTCAGGAGGATAGACATCATAAATCCCGTCAGGCGGGAGGTCGGATGCGCTGTCATACAGCCCCCCTTTTTTGGGGATAAGCGTCAGATAATGCTCATTTTTGTGCATGAACTCAGGCAGCCCGATCATATTCATAAACCTATGATGGGCCCAGTGTTCATCTATCCTCAAGGTAAAATCTGCATAGTTGGGCAGGGGAAAAGTGTAGTGCGGGAAAAAAGAGCGAAGCTCTTTGACTATGGCCTGATAGACGACAAAGGCTCCGTAGAAGTTCCAGTGAAAATCAGTTTTATAAAAAAGCAGAGGATAGTCTCTTTCCCTTTTTGCCTCAAGAAGAGAGGGAAGTACGTCAATGAAGGGCAAATCCGTATAGGCATGCAGATAATCAGAAAGCTGCTCATAGCGGGTTCTGCCCCGGATACCCTGCAGTTGATCAGGAAGGAATTCCGGGTAAACAAACGCCTTGGTGGGTGCCAGCACAAAAACATATTGACTGCCCTTTTCCTTCAGCCAGTACCATCGTTCTTCAAGGGCCCTTTTCCATTGGCGCAGTTCTTTTTCCTGAAAAGGAATCTGCCCCATATAGTCGGCAATATTATCAAAATTTTCAACAATTCCCTTTTCAACCTTACGCGCTCCCCAGCCCTCAAAATAAAAACCGTTTCTGCCGACAGCCACATTCGTATTTGGTGAAACGCCAAGCAGATATATTTTAACCAGGGCATTGAGATGAATATATGCCCTGGGAAGAGAAAAGTGCTGTGTAAAATAGTGCTGGTATGTCCCTGGATATTCACGGACTACTTGTGACAATGCCTGTTTTTGTTTGAGCAGATGCCTGGTCACATCCCTGAAGCTTTTCCTGAAAAAACCAGGCTGTGACATTGCCGGAAAAAGGATTACTGCCAAAAAAAATAAAACCAGCAGACTTTGACAAATCGCTTCGGGAAGAAGCCTGTTCAAATAATGGCGCGTAATCCAGCTGAATGCACTTGCTCCAGCGGTAACAAACATGATCCGGGTTAACAGGCTGCTATAATCTCCAGCAGTATAATCGCTTATTACCTTCATCTTAAGAAGGGCCAGTATAAACAATATCAGCGCAGGGGTGCAAACCAGAGCACCCCTTGTGCAGTATGGTCTGGCAAATATTGATGTGATCACGCTCATTAAAAACGAAAATAAAGGAAAGGATTATAGGCTCCACCCATGACAGAAGCGATGGAATAGAGAAAGAGCAGGGCAAGGATGATCAGCTCTGCTGCAGCTGCAACAGACTGACCGTACCCCAGGTGTCCATTATCTGCAAAACGCTTCCTGACCTGCAGATACAGGTGTTGGCATAAGGGGGTTGCGCCAATGAGGCCAATGAAAAATACCACATAATATTCATGGTTCATGTTCAAAAAGAGCTGGGAGTTATAAAGCGCCGGTGTGGACGGATTGACCATGGCTTTGAGATATCCCAGGGCATATCCAATAGTTTCGGCCCGAAAAAATACCCAGCCAATCACGGCAACAAGGACAGCATAAAAGTGACAAATAAAACGCGGCAAACTCTTTAAAAAGCTATCCACTGACCGCAGCCTCTCCAGGATGAGAAAACAGCCATGATACAAACCCCATATCACAAAAGTCCAGCTGGCACCATGCCAGAGCCCGCACAGAAAAAAGACGACCAGCAGATTGACATAGGTTCTTTTTACGCCCTTTCTGCTTCCACCCAAAGAAATATACAAATAATCTCTGAACCAGGAGGACAGGGAAATATGCCATCTACGCCAGAAATCTCTCACCGATGAGGCAAAATACGGGTAATTAAAGTTCTCCAGAAAGGTGAAACCAAACATCCTGCCCAGGCCAATGGCCATATCCGAATAGCCGGAAAAATCAAAATATATCTGCAGAGTATAAGAAAGAGCGCCCATCCAGGCAAGTGACATGGGTATGGTTTCAGTGGGAAGAGAGAAAATATAATCAGCCGCCTGACCCAGCACATTTGCAATCAGGACCTTTTTACTCAGACCGATAATAAACCGCTGCACACCATAGACGACATCTGCAGAGCGGCACACCCGGCCGGTTATTTGCCGGACAATATCATGGTAACGAACAATGGGGCCAGCAATCAATTGCGGGAACAGGGCAATATACAGGGCAATATCAACGGGGTTTTGCTGGGCTTGTGCTTCTTTTCTATACACATCAATCACATAGGAAATTGCCTGAAAAGTAAAAAAGGAGATCCCTATGGGCAGATGCACTGTCTCCATCTCTATCGGCTGTTGCTGAAGCACAGCAAGCAGACGGTTGAGGTTGTCGACCGCAAAATTACAATATTTGAAAAAAGCAAGCAGGCCAAGGTTAGCGACAAGCGCCACAATAAGGGCCGGAAGCCCTGATCCACCCCTTGCCTGCGCTCTGGCGATCCCCATGCCAAAAGCATAATTCAAGCCAATGGAGACAAGCATCAGCAGGACAAAGATATTTTCTCCCCAGGCATAAAAAAACAGACTTGCCAGCAGCAAAACCAGGTTGCGGACACGGTTCCCGGCGACAAAATAAGCAACCAGCGTAAAGGGCAGAAAAAAAAACAGGAAAACCGTTGAACTGAAAACCATTGATATAGATAAGTGAACCGGGAGCAGGTACAAGTATTAATGAGAAACAGGATGAGCTGACCGGCTCAACCCTTCACTTACAGTTTGCGGATCCTTCTGCTCAATATAGAGTTGATGCCAGACCTCCATATTCAAAAGCATCCACAGTCTGACATGATTGTCAACCTTGCTGGTTCGATGTTCTTCAACAAGTGTCTGCACATATTTCCTGTCAAAAAGACCTTCCTGAACGAAAAAAGAGTTTGCCAGTTGCTCGCGGACAAAGGGATAAAGCTCATTGCGGAACCAGTAGGCCACCGGAAACATAAAGCCCTGTTTCTGACGACTTGTAATATCATCTGGCAGTTTCTTCTCAGCAAATTTTCGCAGGATATATTTCAATTGTCGGTTTTTGATTTTCAGGTTGCTGGGAAATCTGGCCAGGTATTCCACAAGTTCATGATCAAGAAAGGGTGAACGGGCCTCAAGGCTGAAAGCCATATTCATGCGATCGGTCAGCATCAGGGTGTGCTCGGCCAACCTGGTCATGAAATCAGCATAAAGCATTTTATCAATGGAGTCGATGGCATTGGGTTTGTTATACTGCTCAACAATAATGCTGTTTGAATCAATACCTGCTACATCGCGCCAAAGCTTGTCGGCAAACAGACGTTTTTTCTGCGCATGACTGAACCGGAAAAAAGCAGTTGCCTCGGCATAACGTGCCCCTTCCTCAAAGTGTGAGAGTTGATCCATCCAGCGCAGCTTCTGCACCATGCTTTTATAGGTGAAGCTGTCTGGCAGGCCGTGAAAGAGAGGGCGGAGCAGTCTCTTCCTGAGCAGCTCCGGGAGCATGGTATAATAACGTATATAACCAACCCCGATATAACGGTCGAACCCGGCAAAAAGCTCATCACCACCGTCACCGCCCATAACCACCTTGACGTGTTGCGCGGCAAGACGGGCTGCCTGAAACATGCAGGCCGCGATGGAATCTGAAGGTTCATCCAGGTGCCAGACCATCTGTGGCATTAATTCAATCAGATTGGCTGAAACCACCTCTTCCACATGATTGGTGTGGAAGGCATCAGCCACTATTTTTGCAAAGGGCAGTTCATTAAAATCCTGTTCTTTGACGCCGACAGCAAAGGTCTGGAATGGATCAGGATGCGATTCCGCCATAAGCGCGACTACTGTACTGGTATCCATACCTCCGCTTAAAAAAGCACCGACCGGAACATCACTGATCAAGTGCGAGGAAACAGCCCGGCCAAGCTCGTGCTCCAGTCCTTCAAGAAATTGATCTTCAGTGTGCTGCAGTTTATCGGTAAAATTCAGGTCCCAGTACCTGGTGATACTGATGTTTCCGTTCTTAACCACCAAGGTGGATCCGGCAGGCAATTTCTGGATATCCGCAAACATGGTATGGGGTGCGGGGATAAATCGAAGTGACAGGTAGTGATGTATGGCAGTATAATTTATCTTTCGGTCAACGCCGTTGGCAGCCAGAATGGCTTTCACCTCTGAGCCAAACAAAAAATCACCGTTTACATGTCGGTAAAACAGCGGCTTCTGACCAATGCGGTCACGAGCCAGCAGCAACTCTTTTCGTCTGTCATCCCAGATGGCAAAGGCAAACATACCGTTAAGCAGCTTGACACAGTCAGCTCCCATCTCTTCATAAAGATGAACAATTACCTCCGTGTCAGTGTTGGTGGCAAACCGATGGCCTTTTTCAAGCAGCTCCTTTTTCAGGGCTGGAAAATTGTAGATTTCACCGTTAAAGACAATCCAGACAGTTTCGTCTTCATTGGCAATAGGCTGCTTGCCTGTAGATAAGTCGATAATGCTTAACCTTCTGTGCCCCAGGCCCACGCCACTGCTCAGCCAAAACCCTTCATCATCTGGCCCTCTATGGGCAATGGCTCCTGTCATGCTCTGCAGCTCTTCCAGAGAAACTCCAGCGGCACTCAACTTTCCGACTATCCCACACATAAATATCCTACGTTCATTACAGGCTGCCTTACCAGCCCGGCTAACTGCTCCCAGCGTAACTGATCACAGGCATTTCATCTTTGTACGAGCACCCTTGGCCAACCAAATCCGGGAAGTCTATCAGACCCCACCAAGGTGTCAAGCAGATAATGCGTCATCCAGCACGGACTTCACAAATAAGGTAGAAATCGGCCAAAAAAATTGTAGCCTATCACCGGTGCAACAGATTTGGGGGTAACTGATCACTTTATCTCATCGGGTTCATTTCTTGAAAACAAGTAACTGTTTCCACATCACCCGCCTTGGGGCGAAATAAAAACAGTTACAGACGTAAAGCAAGTGATACCAGGGTAGTACATGCCCTGTTGGTAGTTACGATGACAGAAAGGCCAAAGCCCTGCAATAAAAGCCAGATGGAGACAAACGCCTTACATTTCCTGCAAAACTGCCTTCTTGTCGACATCGAGGTCAACGAAAAAGGAAAACAGTCCCACCAGAAAATTGTTGAGGATTTGAACAACCAGCATCTGGCCGACATTGTTTCCGCTCCACTTGAGGAAAACATGCTGGTTCTGGCCGGTCCAGGTGCTGGCAAAACCAGGGTAATTGTTCATCGGGCAGCCTATCT
>PDWJ01002192.1_pt1 | contig 32455 bp, 32 predicted proteins | sample 1430881 | NCBI WGS metagenome assembly PDWJ01 (sample SAMN01162460, study PRJNA174530) | Oral metagenome, whole genome shotgun sequencing project. | biome: Marine environment; feature: Marine mammal; material: Swab sample of the gingival sulcus; isolation source: swab sample of gingival sulcus...
TACCTTTTGATAACTGGGATCATTTGATGGCTTTGATGATCAATCCTAATGCCAGTCCGCCAGCGTTAGGCGGGAGATCTTCTAATTGAGAATTGCTGACATGAACAAGCGGGTCTTGACAATAACCTGATGGCACTTCAACAATAGCAGCAGTGCATACACACGGAGGCAATACGATGGAATGGTTAGAAGTCATTAACGACCCCCATTTACAAAACTTACCCTTTAAAATTGAGCTGAACAAATTTGGCAAACTACTGATGAGTCCGGCATCCAATAAGCACGGTATCGTCCAAAGCCGGCTCAGTTCAGCAGTCACCCGGAAACAATCGGGAGGCGTCACCATTACGGAGTGTTCTGTTCAGACACCGGAGGGAACCAAGGTGGCAGATGTTGCCTGGGCTTCTGATGCTTTTATCGCTGAGTGGGGCGAGGTTACGCCTTTCCCCCGTGCGCCAGAGCTTTGCGTGGAAATTGTTTCACCCTCTAATTCGCGTGAAGAAATGCGTATTAAGAAGGATTTGTATCTGGAAACTGGTGCACAGGAGGTCTGGATAGTGTACATGGATTCCCATATGGACATTTTTACACCAGCCGGGCAACAGGAAGCAACGGAATTTTCTGAAGGCATCCGGGAGCAGATTTTCAGTTGATTGACCTGGCCACAAACTAACGCTGCCACTCCCCAACCCGTTGCTGGATATAGCGATACTGCTCACCCGGCACCAGTTAAAACAGCCACTTTCTTTTTTCATGATCAGGAAGTATATTCCCCGTTTTAGAGTCTGTTTAGGCATTTTATGATTCTGTTACCTTCAACCGATGCCATGCTCAATGCGCTGGTGACACTGTTTGTTACCGTTGATCCGGTGGGAAATGCACCGATCTTTCTGGGGCTGACTGCCGGGATGAGTACGCTGGCCCGCCGTTCAGTAGCGATCAGAGGTTCTATCGTTGCCTTTTTGATTCTGGCACTGTTTGCACTGACCGGTACCAGCATTCTCGATGCAATGGGGATTACAGTTGATGCCTTCCGTGTTGCAGGTGGTTTCCTGCTGTTTTATACCGCTTTTGAAATGTTATATGCCAAGCGACAGGAACGTAAGGCGCAGGTTTCTGAATCGGCACTGAAAGAACACATTGCCAATCTGGCGGTTTTCCCACTGGCGATTCCGCTACTGGCCGGGCCGGGTACTATTTCTGCGACCATTATTCTGTCCTCCCAACTGACCGGTGAGGATAATTACTGGGCAGGTACAGCAGTGCTGTTGGGGCTGATTTTCAGCATGATGCTGCTGACTGCCGCCATTCTGGTAATGGCGGAAGCACTGGATAAGTATATCAGCAATAATGGCAAGATGATTTTTACCCGGCTGCTGGGGGTATTGTTGGCAGCATTGTCGGTGCAATATGTGGCTGACGGGGTGCGAGGGCTGACGGCGGTCTGAGTCGCTAGTCGCTCACAAATCATTTCCCCGCCGCCTGAAATCCATCAGTTTATGAACTCTTTGACAGCCCATAAGGTTCTAGAGGCTGTGATTGTTATAGCTGCCGACATCCCACAATGCATCATTTTCTGCCATTTCAGCAGCCGGTTGTGCCGGAAAATCCAGTACCTTGGGGTATCTTTGTTTTAGTTGCTGACCCAATTCACTGATATCGGTACTCAACGCATGGCAGCAGCCCAATAACAGTAATTTTTTCACCAGCAGTTGCTGGCTGGCTGAGGCTGTGGTGCAAAAGTCATCCACGCACAGGTCGCCATTGGCCATGTGCTTCTGCAATTCCTCCTGTTCCAGGCGCATCAGTTCTTCGCCACTGTGCCGGTCACAGACGCTGACAAACGGGTTGGCACGGTTTAGCCAGGCATTGATATAAAAAGTCATCGGGTTGCTCCTTAATGGTTTATTCACAGGCCGCCAGCATCCAACCTCATTTTCGATCGTCTTCGTCTTCAAACCGGCATCACCTTAGGTATTAATAGTTGCGCCTAAATGAAAATAGTTCTCAACAAAAGCATAGCAATGTAAATTCCTTGTTGCAAATAGTTTTGAGAATCATTATCATTTTAATATGAATGACCCCGGTACCACTCAAGCCAAGTCGTTAAACAGTTGCAATGTGGTTTAAAGTCAAGCCAATCGACCATTCAGATAGCCAGGCTTTTTTTGCTTTTAGTCAGAGGTGAAACCTGCGGTAACAGGGTCAGGTTTTAAGTGTATAGGGTTCAGATTTATGGCAGTGAACTTAAGTATTTTATGTGACACTTACTCCCAAAGTTAATTGAAGTCAGCCAAAGCCAATGATCGGGCCAATCCTCCTCTCAGGTTCGGCGAATGGTATATAGCCAGCTTTCAATTAATCCCCTGTTACCGGATAGGCATTCAGTCTGCTTGATGTTGCCTGCCATTTTTACGCTGGCCTGCTTGGGGGGGCTTGTCTGTCAAATGCGAATGAGAGCTGTTGTTGTTTGCATTTTTATTCACATTATGCTTTTATGTGGGCCGGTTTCATTCCTGATTTATTTGTAACCACCGATTGATACTTTGATTAATTCTGATTGATTCTCTGAGGAGTGTTGTTAATGAAGCGTTTGCAACTTGCGGTTGCCGTGGGGCTAGCGGTATTTGGAATGAATGTGGCGATGGCCGAAACAAAGGTTTATGCGGATTTCCCGGTCACGGTAAAAGGTTATTCCGGTGATAAGAAAACCTCTGTTTCCTATGGTGGGCAGATGGCACGCCATGTCTTGCATACCTCACTGAAAAAAATGGCGGGGCAGGGGGATGGTAAGGCGGATGATGAGCTGAAAGACAAGCTGATGAGCTATTACAGCGGTAAGGATAAGGGCCGCAAGATTGTCGCTCCGGCCAGCAAGGAGGACTTTCCGCTGCTGCAATCCGAGGTGGATGAGCTGTCCAAGGGCAAAAATCTGGCTGGTAAGGCTTACAAGGGTGTGGTCAGCGGTTGGCCGGGCCATATGACCGGTGAGGAAGTGCTGGCGTTTATGCTGGAAAAAGCGGCGGCTACAGAAAAGGGTTATGATCCGCTGACCGGTTACGATTACATCCAGCTATTCTCTAAAACGGCAATGGGGGCCGTCTTCTATAACCAGGCTGTCGATAATTATCTGGATGAACTGTTGGGTGCGGATAAAAAGCCGAATGATAAGCCTTATTCCGAGGGTGCGGCTTATACCGGTAAGGAGCATGTCTGGGATGAAGCCTTCGGTTACTTTGGTGCCCCTGCCCATACTTTGACACTGGATGCCGAAACTGCCTATAACATTGCAAAGGGCAAGAAAGATGCCCTGAAAGCAGCAGATGCCAATGGGGACGGTAAGATCGATCTGTACACTGAAATGACTTACGCTCATGCTTATTATGCGGCGGGTGCCGATAAAGGCGGTAAGACGAATTACCTGCATAACATCACCCAGGCCTTTGTTGATGGTCGTCAGCTGATTGCGGATGCTGGCGGTAAAAAGCTGACGGACAAGCAACGCAGCCAGTTACAGGCCTATGCTGCGGATATTCGCAGCAATTGGGAAAAGGTGATTGCTGAGGCGGCCTTCAAGTATGCCGGTTCGGTGTATAAGGATCTGAAAAAAATACAGTCAACCGTTGAATCCAATGGTGACATCAAGCCTGTCTACCGTGACTATGCCAAGCATTGGGGTGAGCTGAAAGGTTTTGCGCTGGCCTTGCAGATGGGCGGTAAGGATCTGGGAGAAACTGCGGTAAAGCTGAATCGTCTGCTGGGTTTCAGCCCGGTGTCCTTGTCGAATGAACAGGTAACCGGTCTGGATGCTGATGGCAATTACGTGATGTCCAAGACGATTGATATGGGTGAGTATATGATCCATATGGCGAAGCTGCAAACATTGCTGGGCGAAGCCTTTGACCTGAAAGCCCTGAAGAATGCCATTACTGACGATATTCAGGCCTTAAGCAAAAAACTGGGCGTGAAGAAAAGCGCGGAGAATGATTGAGGATTTTCTTTCCACAACCTTTTTCGACCCGACGAAGCGGGTATTTATCGGTTATCTGCTGAGTGCATGGGTGCTGGCGCTGGTCTGGCTGTGGCTGGTCCGGCGTCAGACGCTGGCTCAGGCGTGGGGCAGTCTTTTTAACCGCAAGGTCTGGCTGTCTGCCTCCGCCTTCACTGATTACGCGCTGTTAATTGGCAATCGGCTGATTATGGCGCTGGTTTCGCCGCAGCTGCTGGGACAACTGGCAGTGGCGGCGTTTATCTTTGAAGGACTGCATCGGTGGTTGCGACCGGAGGCTTTTGCTGACTGGCCATCCTGGCTGGTGATCAGCCTGTTTACCTTGGCGTTATTTTTACTGGATGATGCCAGTCGTTACTGGGTGCATCGCTGGCTGCACCGTTCGGCGATCCTGTGGCAGTTTCACCGTGTCCATCACTCCGCAACTACGTTGAATCCACTGACAATATTTCGTACTCATCCGCTGGAAGGGCTGTTGTTCAGCCTGCGCAGTGCGCTGGTGCAGGGGTTTTGTATCGGCTTGTTTGTTTTTCTGTTTGGTGCCGGGGTGGATTTGGCAACGGTTTTCGGGGTCAATGTCCTGTTATTCCTGTTTAATGTGCTGGGGGCAAATCTGCGCCATTCTCCGGTGCCATTGTCCTATCCGCACTGGCTGGAACGCTGGTTAATTTCTCCGGTACAGCACCAGATTCACCATTCGACTGACCCGCGCCATTATGACCGCAACTTCGGGGTGGTGCTGGCGATCTGGGATCGGCTGGGCGGCAGTTTGCATCTTTCTGAGCCGGATAAAACACTGGATTTCGGAATTATTGAGCAGGGCAGTAAGGTACAGCAAAATCTGTGGCAGGCTTATGTTGCGCCGTTCACCGGGGCCGGGCGCATTATCAGGTGCAGACTGTTCCGGGTAACTCATCGTGTCATCTCCTGATGTTGGCACTATACAAAGACTGAATGGGCAAGATAAGTCACATTGACTTCAATAATGAGAATAATTATCATTATATCCTGTTTAATGGTGACAGACAGGTAAAGTAAACATGACTTACAACCGACCGATAATGAGTTCCGGTATGATTGCCCTCGCTGTCGATCAGGTGATTCAGGCCCGCAAAACGGTTAAGGCATTGGGGGATATTCATCATCCGCCTGAAATTCCGGAAGGTTTTTATCGGGAAGTACAGGCAGCCATTACGATGGCCTCCTGGGCACCGTTCCATTTTCCGGCGCATGAAGCACATCTCCGTGATGATCTGGATTCGCCGGTGCCCTGGCGGTTTTACACACTGAATCAGAACAACTGTCTGCGTTTTGCACGTTCCATCCTGGCGCAACCGGAGCTGGAAACCGATGAGGACTCCGGTATTATTCGCATGATGGCAGCCTGTGGTGCCCTGGTGCTGGTGACCTGGTTGCCGGAACCGGAAGACAGCTTCCGGGCCAGAGATGCTGCCAGACGTACCTTTATAGATGAAGAGCATCTGGCGGCCACGGCAGCGGCTACCCAGAATCTGTTGCTGGCTGCCAAAGCCCGTGAGATTGACAGTTACTGGTCCAGTGGTGGAGTTTTGCGTGACTGGGCCTGTTTTGAAATGTGCGGTATTCCGTTACAGGAAAAACTGTTGGGTGCCATTTTTCTGTTCCCTGAATTACCTGATCACCTTGATGTTCGCAGCGGCAAGTTGCGTGACCGGCGTGGCTCACCGCAACAGTGGATGCGTTGGGTTGATATTTAATCAGAAAAATCATTCGGCAGAAATGAATATCCGGACTTAGCTGGAACTGCCGAGAAGCAGATGGTTTTAGCTTGCAGGTGCAATTGTTATGATCTGCACCATGAACAAAACAGGTAATCTGCGCAAGATGCGTACCGAACTGGCGGCACCGGTCAATTATTCACTGTTATTGAACGATGAAATGCTGCCACTGAATCCGGTGATCGGTCATGAGTTGCGGCTCAGCTTCACCGGCACCATCCATTGTATTCACTGCGGGCGTCGTACTAAAAAGAGCTTTAATCAGGGTTACTGTTACCCCTGTTTTACACGCTTGGCACAGTGCGATAGCTGTATTGTCAAGCCGGAAAAGTGTCATTATGATCAGGGCACCTGTCGTGAGCCGCAGTGGGGTGAAACCCATTGTTTTCAGCCGCATTATGTTTATCTGGCCAATTCTTCCGGGTTGAAAGTTGGCATTACCCGCCATAACCAGATTCCGACCCGCTGGATTGACCAGGGTGCTGTGGCGGCGGTGCCGGTGATGCGGGTAACTTCACGGCAGATTTCCGGACTGATGGAAGTGTCGTTCAAAGATTATGTTGCTGATAAAACCAGCTGGCAGAAAATGCTCAAAGGTGTGATTGAACCGGTGGATATGCTGGCGCGGCGTGATGAGTTGCTGGAACAGGTACAGCCCGCAATGAGTGAACTGCGGGAACGTTTTGGTACTGATGCACTGGCGTTGTTACCGGAAGCCGAGACAGTAAACATTGAATATCCGGTACTGACGTATCCGACCAGGGTGAAATCGTTTAATTTTGATAAAGACCCACTGGTGCAAGGCATCTTACAGGGGATTAAGGGGCAATATCTGATCTTCGATAAGGGCGTAATTAATCTGCGCAAGTTTGGTGGTTATGAAGTCACCGTTGAGTATGGCTGAGTGATGCAGTGGCGGATTCGGGGCCGAGTCAACTGCCTTTCTGCCCCGATTTTGTGAAAACTGCTTAACAGGGATGGCCTAATACAACAGGGAAAACATCTTGCCGCGGTAAGTTTTCACCAGCGGATTGGTACTACCCAGTAACTCAAAAGCATCAATCAGACCCTGCCGACCAGCGCCCTCACCAAAAGCGGCATCTTTCTTCATCACGGTCAGATACAGCTCCAGTGCCGTTTCCGCCTTACCCTGTGCCAGTTTGACCCTGGCCAGTTCCAGCATTGTGGCCAGATCATCCGGGTTATCTGCCAGTTTCTGTTCCAGTTCCGAGGTATCCTCTCCGGCGGCTTCACTTTGCAGCTGCACCATTTTGATGTCTGTGCGAAGCTGTTTCAGGGGTGCCGCAGTCTCATCATTTTCTGGCACTGACTCGACCAGTGCTGCGGCTTCTTCAGCCTTATCCTGTTCCAGCAGCATACCGGCCAGTTCCAGCGTGGCCTCGTAAAAATCCGGTTCGTGGTGAATCACCTGTGACATCAGTTCCACCGCCCCTTCCAGATCACCGGCCTGTTGCATGGCCAGTGCCTGCTGACGATAGGGTTCAGTCTGGCGGGTACGGTGTTTATTGATAAACTTGCGGATTTCGGCTTCCGGTAACGCGCCCATGAATTCATCAACCACCTCACCGTCCTTGAACAGCTTTACGGTGGGCAGGCTGCGTACACCAAATTTCGCGGCCAGCTCCTGATTTTCATCGGAATTGACCTTGACCAGAATAAAGGCTCCCTGGTACTCATCCGCCAGTTTGGCCAGTACCGGCATCAGCCTCTGGCAGGGTTGGCACCAGTCGGCCCAGAAATCAACCAGTACCGGTAACTGGTGTGAATGTTGAATAACAATCTGCGCAAAATTTTGCACATTCGCTTCAAAGATAAACGGGGAGTCAGACATACTTGCTTCCATAGTTTTCAGATAGCCCTACAATAAGGCTGATGCGAAAAAATGCAAGCTAAACCCGTCTGTTTACGTTGATGTGATGCTGATTGCCCTGGCGGCTCTATTATATTGATTGAATTTTGTTAATATTTCGTTAAAATAAGTAAAAATTGTGATTTTTCAATCATTTATGATGATAATGAGAATCATTAATTAAATTAATAGCTTGTGGAAAAATAGTCGTTACACTATTGGCTATAAGTTATTTTTTCATAATTGAAAAGCATTTTTAAGTCGTCTGATCGGCAAATTCTGGTAATTCTGGTAAACCATCAGGAGTAGGACATTACATGACACAAACAGGCATTTTTCCGCTAGGTATGGCGGCAGAAGGCAGCAGCGTCAGGATTATGGCTTTGCACGGAGGAACAAGGCTGGCACGCCGTGTGACCGAAATGGGGCTGAATGTCGGTAGTGAAATCACCATCCACCAGCGACAAGGTGGTGGGCTGGTTGTTTCCCGAGGTGAAACCCGTTTTGCGCTCGGCGGCGGTATGGCGAACAAAATTATGGTTGAAGTGGTGTAAGCACCCAACTTCAACCCCACAAACCCGGAGAAATGTTATGACCTTAGGTAAACTTAGAGTGGGTGATCATGCCCGCATTAGTGGTTTTCAGAAACACGGTGGGGCTTATCGACGCAAGCTGCTGTCGATGGGGCTGACCCCCGGTGTTGAACTCAGCGTTACTCGCGTCGCGCCAATGGGCGACCCGGTGGAAATCAAGGTGCGTGGTTTTGCCCTGTCGGTACGTAAGGATGAGGCAGCGATGCTGTCCGTGGAGAAACTGTCATGACAACCCGTTATACCCTGGGTTTGGTCGGCAATCCCAACTGTGGCAAAACGACCCTGTTCAATGCCCTTACCGGCTCAAAACAACGTGTCGGCAACTGGCCGGGCGTCACTGTCGAGCGCAAGCTGGGTGAATATCATCTGGATGATGTGAATTTTGAAGTAGTTGACCTGCCCGGCACTTATTCGCTGGATGTGATTGATAGTGAGATTTCACTGGATGAAAAAGTTGCCCGTGACTATGTCCACGCCAATGAAGCCGATTTGATCGTCAATATTGTTGATGCTTCCAATCTGGAACGCAACCTCTACCTCACCAGTCAATTGGCGGAGATGCGAGTGCCGCTGCTGGTGGTGCTGAATATGGTGGATGTGGCACAAGACAAAGGCATGAAAGTGGATGCAGAAGCCTTGTCACAGCAATTGGGCTGTCCGGTGATTCCGATGGTTGCGTCCGAGGGTGAAGGGGTGGATGTGCTTAAACAGGCTATCCAGCAGGCTGTAACGGAGCGGTCGTACCCTAGTGTGCAAGTACATTATGACAGCGGACTGGAAAAAGCCGTTAACAGCCTCGGTGCACGACTGGAGGCGGCTGTCACTGCTACGGGTGTTGACCCGCGCTGGCTGGCTGTGCGCCTGCTGGAAGGCGATGGTTTGGCGAAACAGACTGCCGGGGCGGAGCTTAGTGCTGAAGCAGCACGGCTGGCGGAGCCCTTCGGTGAAGACATTGACATTATGGTGGCGGATGCGCGTTATGGTTTGGCCAATCGTATTGCCAACACCACCGTTAAAATGACCGGTCAGGCCGGTAGTGATGTCACTGACCGTATTGATCGGGTGGTGTTGAATCGCATCATTGGTATTCCGATCTTTTTGTTGATGATGTACCTGATGTTCATGTTCACCATCAATATCGGGGGTGCGTTCATCGACTTTTTCGATATGGTGGCGAGTGCCATTTTTGTTGATGGTTTTGCCAGTGTACTGGGGGCGCTGGGTTCCCCTGAATGGCTGACGGTATTGCTGGCCAACGGTATCGGTGGCGGTATCCAGGTGGTGGCAACCTTTATCCCCATTATCGGTTTCCTGTTTCTGTTCCTGTCATTTCTGGAAGACTCCGGCTATATGGCACGCGCGGCGTTTGTTATGGACAGATTTATGCGCTGGGTTGGCTTGCCGGGCAAATCGTTTGTGCCGCTGATTGTCGGCTTTGGCTGTAATGTACCTGCGATTATGGCGGCACGCACCCTGGAACATCGTCGTGACCAGCTGATGACGATTGCAATGGCACCATTCATGTCCTGTGGGGCGCGGCTGCCGGTATATGTATTGTTTGCTGCCGCCTTCTTCCCTAGCCAGGCGCAGAATGTGGTGTTTGGCCTGTACCTGATCGGGATTGCGGTGGCGATACTGACCGGTCTGATGTTGAAACATTCCATTCTCAAGGGAGAAGCCACGCCATTTATTATGGAGTTGCCGCCGTATCATCTGCCGACCATTAAAGGGGTGCTGATCCACACCTGGTCGCGGTTGAAGAGTTTTATTTTCCGAGCGGGGTCAGTGATTGTACCGATGGTGCTGGTGCTGAACTTCCTGAATGCCTGGGGTACGGATGGCAGTTTCGGTAATGAGAATAGTGACCAGTCGGTACTTTCGGAAGTAGGGCGCACCATTGCACCGGCCTTCTCACCGATGGGACTGGATGAGGAAAACTGGCCCGCTGCCGTTGGTATCTTTACCGGTGTACTGGCGAAAGAGGCTGTGGTCGGCACGCTGGATGCGGCTTATACCGCGCTGGCACAGCAAGAGGCTGCGGCTAACGGCGAAGTAGCGGAAGAAGAGAAAGCGTTCAGTCTGCTGGGCAGTCTGGGTGAGGCTGTGGCGACCATTCCAGCCAATCTGGCCGATTCACTGGGCACCTGGGCAGACCCGTTGGGTATCAGTGTCGGCGATGTCAGTGACCAGACGGCGGCGGCCGAGGAACAGGAAGTGTCCACCGGTACGTTTGGTGCCATGGCAGCAAGATTTGACGGTGCAGCGGGTGCGTTTGCCTACCTGCTGTTTATCCTGCTGTATTTCCCCTGTACGGCGGCGATTGCAGCCGTTTATCAGGAGTCCGGGGCACGCTGGGCGCTGTTTGTGGCGGTATGGGCATTTATAGTGCATAGTCTGATGGGTTGATCACAGAGGGTACAGCGTTTGCGTAACAGCTTCTGTGCCCTCTGGGGTTACAGCCTGTCTAACAGGAGGAGTCAACCATGATGCTATCCAAAGTCAGCACTTATCTACGTGAACGTAAACGTGCCAGTGTGCAGGATATGTCCTATGCACTGGTAGTGACCCCGGATGCACTGAAAGCCATGCTGGATACGCTGGAGCGCAAGGGCAAGGTGCGCCGCCTGCCTAGTGGCACAGCTTGTGGTGGTTGCTGTAAATGTGATCCGCATACTATAGATATTTACGAGTGGGTTGATGCAGCAGGCTAGGGCCTTTTCACCAGATGAGAAACCCGGCCATCGATAATTTTTTGTCGTGTTCAGAGGATTAATTTACAGTATCCCGCTGCGTTTAATGTCCAGATAGCGGTTAATCAGCCCGGTGGATAACTGTGCCGGTGCGGTATCCAGGCTCAGTACACCACTGGCACGGATTTTTTCCAGTGTCTGCTGGCGTAAGGATAAATAGTGTTCAGTGGCCGCATACTGCAATGCATCTTCCAGATTATCCACCCCGGCTGTCAGTTGTTGATCCAGTGCCAGTTCGCGCATGCTGGCAAAAAGCAGTAGATGACGCTGACGCAACAGGTGCAGTGCAGGCATGAGTTCATCGGTGTCTTCATCACGCAGATTGCTCAGTACAATAATCAGGGCGCGTTTTTTCTGGTGCACCAGTAACTCGGTGGCCGCCTGTGTAAAGTCCGGTGCCTGATGTCCGGCCTGTAAATCATACAGCGCATTCAGCAACTGATTCAGGCTGTGCTGGCCCTTATGAGGTGGCAGCCAGCGTTGTTCGGTGTTACCGAAGGTGGCAAGGCCGACGGCATCGCCCTGCTTCAGTGCTACATGCGACAGCAGCAGAATGGCATTCAGGGTATGATCAAAGTGTGAGAGTTCATCATCCTTGGCCTGCATACGGTGGCTGCAATCCAGCAGGAAAATGATCTCCTGGTCACGCTCATCCTGATATTCACGCGCCACCGGCTTTTGCATCCGTGCCGTGGCTTTCCAGTCGATCTGGCGCAGACTGTCGCCGACCCGGTATTCACGCAGCTGATGAAAATCCTGACCTTCGCCACGCCGTCGCCGTTTCATAATGCCGAGGTGACTAAGATGGTTATCGGTGGCCAGCAAGGCATATTGCGCGATGGCAGCGAAGTTGGGATATACCCGCACCGTTGAGCGGACGGCAAGTTTGACATCCCGCCACCACAGGCCCAGCGGTGACAATACCCGGAATTGTACGGTAGTAAACTGCATCAGTCCGCGCTGTAACGGTCTGGCCCGATAGATGGTTTCCGCCCGTTCGCCACCGCGCAGGTGTACGGTGAGCGGCATGCCCTGAATGGCAAAACTGTCCGGGACATGATCATATAATTTAATCGTCAGTCGGTGTCGTCCTTCGTTATGCGTAATCAGTTTGATGGTGGCACGCACACCCAGCGATAAGGATTCCGGCAGTTGGCGTTCAATGCGCAGTTCAGGTTTGCGCAACACCAGCAGGGCATCAAAAACCAGCAGCAGTACCGTGGCCGCCATATAGGCATACCAGACCATCGTCAGGCTTGGGAAAATACTGACCAGTAAAGCAGGCAGCAGGGTGAATGCCAGCAGATAAAAACTGCGCCGTGCCGGTAAAATCATTGCCGCGGTGCTTCAGTTTTTTCCAGAATGGCATTCAGCACATAGTCGGTATTATAGCCTTCCAGCTCCATTTCCGGAGCCAGCGACACCCGGTGGCGCAGAACCGGTAGCGCAACCTGCTTAATATCATCGGGGTGAACATAATCACGCTGTTCCAGCAGGGCATGGGCACGGGCTGCACGGATCAGGGCGATACTGCCACGCGGCCCTGCCCCGAAACGTAAACCCTGTCCCTCGCGGGTGGCACGGGTAATGCGCACTGCATAATCGGTGACGCTGTCATCCACAGCAATGTCGGCAGTGACCTGTTGCATGGCGATAACCGTCTGCGGGTTAATAACGGCCTGTAGACTCTCCAGATTAAATCCGGCACCAACCTGCTGGCGGGTGACGGCATCCACCAACGCGGTTTCCTCAGAATGATCCGGATAATCAATATATATTTTCATCAGGAAGCGATCCAGTTGTGCTTCCGGCAGCGGATAAGTACCTTCCTGCTCCAGCGGGTTTTGTGTTGCCAGCGCCATAAAGGGTAGGGGGACAGGGTGCGGTTCGCCTTCAATAGTGACCTGCTGTTCCTGCATCACTTCCAGCAGTGCGGACTGGGTTTTGGCTGGCGCACGGTTGACTTCATCCGCCAGCAGCAGGTTGGTGAACACCGGGCCTTTGCGCACCTGAAAACTCTGATTTTGCAGGTCGAACAATACATGACCACTAATATCTGCGGGCATCAGATCCGGCGTGAACTGAATCCGTGCAAATTTTCCACTGATGGTTTTGGCCAGTGCCCGTACCAGCAGGGTTTTACCCAGCCCCGGTACTCCTTCAATCAGCACATGGCCACCCGCCAGTAAGGCGATCAGGGTTTCACGCACCACGGTCTGCTGGCCGATCATCGCCTTACCGATTTCCAGAGTAATACTTGTCGCCAGTTTCCCAGCCTGTTCCAGGCCAAGAGCGATATCAGCGGGATTTGTGCGGGTCTGTTCATTCATGCGTGATTCCTGAGGCGATGCGCCAGTTGGGTCAGCCGGATAAAACCGGATTCATTCAGTCGGTCAGCTGTCAGCAGCTGTTGTAAGGGCTTCAGATCCCGTTCCGGCCAGCCCAGCAGCGTGGCCAGAGCGGTTTGTTGTTCAGCCTGCGACATCAATTGCCAGCCCGGAATACGTCGCTGGGAATACTGCTGAACGCTGTGTTGTAATGCGGAGCAGAGCTGTTCCGGGCCGCGTTGCTGTTTTTTCCATAGAAACTGGCCGCTGGCCGTAATGTGATCCATGATCCGGCGGCGCTGTGGAGCCGGTTCCGGGATTAAAGCCCCGAAGCGCGGCATGAAAGCCCAGAAACTAAACAGGATCAATAAAGCCAGTACGGCTAACAACGGCCCGGCATGACGGAATAACAGGATAAACAGGTGCGGTAAGGTGTCCTGGTGGATCAGCCAGACCTGTTTGAAATCCGGGTTGTGGCTGTGCAGCAGATACCAGAAAAAACGGCCATGCTCAGCGGTATCCAGTGCCGAGTTCTCAATCATTTCCAGGGTTGCTGCCATGCTCACCAAACCGTTGCCATAAGGCTGCTGAATCAGCCAGCTTTGCCCATCCAGTCGGTAGTGACGGGCATCGTCAGTCTCACTGTGCAGGCTGTTAAAAAAGTCCGGTTCAACAGCGACCGATTCTGAACTATTGGCTAATTGTACCTGAATTGGTAATTCGTCTTCATCGGGTATCTGGTGCTCACCAATGTCAATACCCAGCCGGGTTTGCAGCAGATCGCGATCTTCGGTTTCAGCAAAATCTTCAGCTTCCAGTTCTGCTTCGCTTTCCACGTCCACTCTGGCGCGAGTGATCAGGTGTCCACCACGACTTACCCAGTCCAGCAGCTCGTCCACTTTTTCGGCAGACAGGCTGAAACGCTCGGTATTCAGAACAATCACCGTATCGGTTTCCGGCAGATTGACCAGCCCGTCATGACGTTCCGCAGGAATGCCCATGCGCTTGCTGAACAGGCGGGCGGCAAACAGCGGATTATGACGTGCCTCGCCTTTATAACCGGTGTATTCTTCCAGTGTCTGTAGTTCAAAATTATTTAAAAACCACATTGTGCCACCACCCACCAGCGCGATAGCAAACGCGGCATATAACAGCGGCTGTAGTCTCATGCTGCCTCCGTCTGTCCGGTGCCTGGTTCAGGGGCAGGTGTGGTTGCCGTCTGTACTGCCGCAAATGGCTCCCAACCGTTAAACAACTGTTCAGCGGTTGCATCGGCAGGCAGGCGATGGGCATAGGCCACCGAACGCCAGGCAGCGGTCATCTCCCGCAACCAGACAAAGCGTGGTGCCGGTAATACCGGGCGGGCCAGTTGCAGAATATCGCCTTCGGTATGACTGTCGGCAATCGTCAGCGCATCATGACGGGTCAGCTGCATCAGTGCGCCGCGATACAACAGGCTGAGTGCGGCACGATGCTCACCCTGTTGCCAGTGCCGTCGGGCGGCTGCGGCAATATCATCCGGCAGTGATTCCGGGCGGATGTCCATGCCGAATAATACGTCAGGTTTTTCCGTCGTTACCTGGCTTCGTGACACCGGCTTGAGCATCTCCAGAATGCGCCGACGATAGATAAAAGCCAGCAATAGCGCAACCATCACCGCTGCCCACAGCAGTATTTTCAGGATATGGGAGATCAGCTGAATGATATGTTCATCCAGCTCGAAACGATCATCCGTTTTGTTTTTGTCACGTGGCATCCAGGTGGTGATCTGTCGCCGTCCATTCAGCTCATCCACCGCCATGACGGCTTCCAGCACCGTCTCGCTTTGTTCCACTGACAGACGTTGCGGGCTGAGTATTTCGTCTTCTTCAGCCGCCTGTAGGGGTGCCGGTTGCAGCATCACCAGCGCAATACAGGCGGTGATGAACAGGGTGAGTATGGGGGCCGGTGCACGGTGTCTGGTGGTCTGTTTCTGTAATCGTTTGCCAAGACTTCTGAAAGCCAGTTCAATATCCCAGGCTTCCAGGCGGGTGCGCCGGTTCAGATACAGGGTGAATCCGGCCGCCACAAAAAACGGCTCAATAATAATAATGGCTATCACCTGTGTAATGATGTCTGCCAGTGATAACAGGTATTCCATGTCGGAACCGCTGGTATTGGTGAAAAGAGCTTTCCAGTGTTCCCAGACCTGGCCGGTGGGGTCGAACAGCAATACCAGTGCCAGCAGTGAGAATATAACAATGATTTCCAGTAAACGACAGCTGATGGTGAGTGCCACCGCCTGACTGTGGCCCTGTAGATAAATCAGTTCCTTGCGCTCTTTCAGGGTCGTACCGCGCAGGCCTTCCAGTTGCCATAATGGCAGGTTGTAGCTGCGTGAGAAGGAAAAGCGCCGCCAGGTCAGGGCGCTGAATAAACCGGTATTTTTCATCAGGCCGGGCAGGGCGGAAAAGGTTTCCGCACTGCTGGGGTGTTCGGCAAACAGATTACGGCTCAGCATATACAGCAACAGCCGGTCATAGAGCGGCTTCAGCCACCACAACAGGATACCGGCAATAAAAATATAATCTTCCGGTATGACGAACAGCAATCCGGCAGTCAGTGGCAGTATCAGCAATAACCAGGCAGGCAGAATATGCCGCCAGGTATGCTGTATCAGCCGGAAGCCCATATCAATGGCTTCCCATTCCGAGCGTTGCCGCACCTGATAAATAATCTGATCCGGGCTCATGTGCCACTCCGGCCGACACGGGTAAAATAGGTCAGTACCAGTGTCCAGAGTATCAGCCCGGTAGCATACTTCATCGTCACCGGAATTGTCGCCAGTGAAGACCAGAATGCCTCGACAAAGGCCGCCATAATAAACAGGGTCGCCGCGCCATAGATAATGCGGATGGCAATCTTGCTGTTATTCAGTAGTGTCAGACGGCGTGATTGTCGCCCCGGCATCAGTAGAGCCTGCGCCAGCTTGAAACCGGCTGCACCGGACAGCGCAATCGCCGTCAGCTCAAAGGCACTGTGGCCGCTGACAAAGCCCCAGAAGGTTTCGATGTATCCGATATGCGTCAGGTGCCCCGCTGCCGCGCCAATGACCAGGCCGTTGTACAGCAGAAAAAAGACACTGCCCAGACCGTACAGCAGGCCACCGGCAAACACCTGAAAGCCAATGCCGGTATTATTGCGGATATAAAAACCAAACATCATGACATCACTGTCGGCTTCCCGCAGGCGCCCGAATCGTGAATGCTGTTCCGGGTCATACATCTGCTCCATCTGTGCGACCTGTTCACCTGACATCACCGTGTAGGCCAGTTCGGGTTCAATCTGAATCGCGGCGATCATGGTGAAGAAGCTGCCGAAAAACAGCAGTGCAGACAGGGCGACGACTTTCCACTCCTGACGTACCAGTTGTGGCAGGCCGCGCAGAAAAAACTCGGCAACAGGATGCCAGAAATGCATACGACTGGCATACAGTTGATGGTGGCCGCGAATCACCAGCTGGTTCAGCCGCTCAATCAGTAACGGGCTGTACATGCGTGACTGGGCCAGCGCCAGATGGTGACACAGCTGCCGGTAGGCCGAGGGGAAATCAAGCTCATCGCTGATTTCCTGAGAGGCATCAGACGAAGTCTGAACCTTTTTTTGCTGTTTAGGCGGTGTCTGTTGCCTGTCCAGCCAGGCTTCCAGCAATTGCCACAGGCGTTCATTTTGCTCGACAAATTGTGACTGTTTCATACTTTTCGTCCGGCCAGCCAGCTGGCAATACCACGGATATACCCGGCGGCATCAGTTTGATGGGTCACCAGAGGTCCGCTCATGGCGGCCAGTTCCTGTTGTCTCTCATCGGTCAGGGTGCGGCGGCGCTGGGCGAACAGGATAATCGATTGCTGCTCGGCCAGTGTCAGATTGACACCGGGATGTTGCACCGGGTCATCAAGGTCATGTATCGCCATATTAGCCGGTGCCCTGTGCAGAACCACCGTGTTGGCAGCCAGATCACCCAGTCGTTGAAACCGCCGGGTCATTAGTGTGCTGGCCAGACCAAAGCCATACAGAAACGGCAAGAAATCCACGACCCGTAATAAGTTACGCACAATGGAGGCGGTCAGCGTAACCGGGCTGGCATCCAGTTGGGCAACATAAATCTGCAACAGTTTTTTCCCCGGTGTCTGTCCTTCATGACGCAGCTCAAACCAGACCGGGTAAAACCATTCCAGCAGGAACACCAGAATCATCGCCAGCCCCAACCCCATCTTGCCCATAAATGTCAGTAGCACAAAAATGAACAGACTGATTGCCGAGCGGATAGCAAGATCGGTCAGCCAGGCCAGCGTGCGCGGAATCGGCCCGGCAGGGGAAAGCTCCAGTGCGATGCCTTCAGGTGTATTGACGGTGTAGGTAGTATCAAGACGCATAGAAACCTTGAGTTAGGTAGCTGATTTCCTGTTTGTTATTTATTGCGCAAAGCATGAATTGCCGCAGCGGGCTTGTCAACCGGAAACCGATGAGTTTGGCGGTCAGCTTAAATTTGTGTTGCCTGTCCTGTCGTGCCGAAATAGCCATTATTGCAGTAGCCCAGCCCATGCGAAGGACCCGATAACTGAAACTCATCAATCTGGCCGATCAGGATAATGTGATCACCGGCCTCCACCCGTTGATACACATGACAGGAAAAGGTCGCCACGACATCCTTCAGCAGCGGGCAGCCCTGTTTATCCGCATGCCACTTCATCTGTGCGAAGCGCTCACCGCTCCTGGTGGCAAAGGTGTTGGCGATATCCTGTTGATGCTCCGATAAGATATTGACCGCGAAATGCTCGCACTGATTAAATACTTCAAACAGATTCATGTTTTTACCCGGACAGACCAGCAATAAGGGTGGCTCAAGCGAGACCGAGGTAAATGAGTTAGCGGTAAAACCCACGGGCTTATTCTGACTGTCCAGCGCAGTGACTACAGTGACTCCGGTCATAAAGGTGCTGAAAGCCTGGCGCAGTTTGCCGGAATCGGGGTGATGGGTGGTTGCAGTCATTGTGAATCTGTTTCCCGCTCAAAAAGAAAGACATAATGGTAAAGTTGGCACTGAATTGCAATGTGTAAGTGGAGCATGCCAAACAGAATCTATTGTATTAACCCAACCCCCTATTAAACAATTCACCCCGTCAATGGAATTTCCAGAGCATTCGGGATCAGCTGCTGATTCCAGTGTGCAATCGCCCATTGCCAGAACTCCCCAGTCCGGGCAAAAGTATCTGCGGGTGGCGGTCTGTGTCCAAGAAAGCGCATTGCCCGGCATAAATGACCAATGATGTCGGCGGTACTGTCCGCAGGAATCGCCGGTGCATGTGTGTGCTTACTGAGCTTCTGACCGTCAGGATTCATTGCCAGTGGAATATGCAGGTACTGCGGTGTGGTGTAGCCGAGGTAGCGTTGCAGACAAATCTGCCGCTGGGTATTAGGTAACAGATCGGCACCACGGACAATGTGCGTGACACCCTGCCACTGATCATCAACCACTACAGCCAGCTGGTAGGCAAACAGACCATCTGCGCGGCGGATAATGAAGTCGCCGGATTCAGCCTGTAGATTCTGGCAGTGACTGCCCTGCACAGCATCGTTGAAGCCGATATTTTCATCGGGTACTCGTACCCGGATCGCATATTGCCGGTTATCGGCAGGGTCGCTCTGATTACGCTTCTGCTGATTGCGACAGGTTCCGGGGTAAATGACACCCAATGGCCCAATATTAGCATGACGGTGAATTTCCCGGCGGGAACAGGTACAAGGATAGGTGTAAGCGGAGAGTTGTTCCAGTGCCTGCTGGTAGGCATTGCCACGCTGACTCTGGTAGATAATGGGTTCGTCGCTGACGAAGCCATAGCGTTTCAGGGTGTGGATAATGTTGTCAGCGGCCCCGGGAACTTCCCGGGGCTTGTCAATATCTTCAATTCGCAGCAGCCATTTGCCCTGTTGGCTGCGTGCTTCAAGATAACTGGCAACGGCTGCCAGCAGAGAACCAAAATGTAACGGTCCGGTGGGAGAAGGGGCAAAACGACCGATATACATTAAAATGTTCGCTCAGGTAGATCAGGAGGCCAGTTGCCGTTCCTTGATTTCCTGAGTCGTCTTACAATCAATGCACATTTCAGCGGTGGGGCGAACTTCAAGACGTTGCAGGCCGATTTCAATACCGCAGGCCTCACAGAAGCCGTAATCATCCTCATCCACACGGCTGATGGTTTTGTCGATTTTACGGATTAATTTCCGTTCACGATCACGGGTGCGTAATTCCAGGGCAAATTCCTCCTCCTGAGTGGCACGGTCAGCGGGATCAGAAAAGTTGCTGGCTTCCTCTTGCATATGGCCCACTGTGCGGTCTACTTCCTCCATCAGTGACTTCTTCCAGGCGACCAGAATATTGCGAAAATGCTGTAATTGCTTTTCGTTCATGTACTCTTCGCCTGCTTCGGGGATATATGGCTCTATTCCGTCAACGGGTAAGGCGGCTTTCCTTGCCAGATAGGTTACATTGTCAGCTGCCATTTATTTTTCTCCTGAAAAAAGATTCAATCGAATCAGATAATTATAATAATTAAAAGGTAGTTCCTTATTAATGTTTGTCTATCAGAACGACCTGAGTGGCGCGGCATTTTATCTCAAAAGCCTGCTGATCACTAGGAAATCATGCACCTAGATCGTCCTACCCCCTTAGTTAGGGTCTGACCGGTTTAGTTTCATAAGTATTAAACTTAATAGCAGCTTAATATACTTATGAGCAAGCGTCTGCCTATAAAAACCTGAACTGGAAGCGCACCGCCTCTGTACCGGGGTCCGCAATATTGACTGAAAATTCCTCTGGTAAACCAATGGACATCAGTGTTGCTGCCCGTTCTTCCCCTACATACTCCGATGCTGAAAAACGCCGTAATGCAACCACTTCCGAATTGCTGTTCAGAAAACTGATTTCCAGTAACGGGTAGGGCTGCTCAAAGGGTGCATTGTTCTGTATTGCAGCACTGATAATCAGCAGTTCGGGGAGGTTGGGATGTGAATATACGCTATGACTTAACATTTTAATTTTGGTCACATCACGAGGGGCCTTGATTTCACAGCCAATGACCTTGCAAATCTTGTGTGATAGCCCTGAAGTTAGTGGTTGCTCCGCCAGCCAGTGGCGGGAGGAGTAAAGCAGCTGCAATAACAACAAGAGTGCCAGCGCGATCAGGCTCAGAATCAGGAATTTGCGTGAACGTTGAGCCGCTTCGGTCACCTTGCTGGGTCGGTTGCGGATTTTCGCTGGTTTTGTCGGATTATCCGGTAAGACCCGAATACGGGTATCCGGTGGCCGGTTTTGTGCTTCTTCCTGTGATAACTGCAAATCGGCATCTGCCAGATCCCGTTCTTCCGGCAGGGTGGTACTCAGTGCCTTCATCGCGTCAAAGATCGTATCGCACTCGCCACAACGCAATAAGCCCTGCGCTGCGGTCAGTTCTTTCATGGTGACTCTGAATACGGCTTTGCAATGGCTACACTGAGTATACATTTAGCACTTTTGGCCCTGTGAAGTAGTCGGCGTACAACCATTTTCAGCACTGTTATCACCGCCATCGGCCGCCTTGCCGGGGACGGGGAGGGTGGCTGAAAACTATGGTGTCACGCTCTTATCATTATTGTAGTCCCATTACCGGTGACTGAACATGCAGGTAATGTCTAAAATACAGCCGTTTATCGTACTGAATCCGCTTTAATCAGGCACTATTTACAGATAAATGGCTGGTTCCGCTGATAATGACCCAGTCGTCCTTGCGGTCAACCACAGGGTCAGATAATGCCGGGGTGTATGCTTCGCTGACCCTCTCACACTGTTCGTACAGAATGCCGGACAAGGCGAGTCGTCCGCCCGGACCCAGGTGACTGAGGATACGGGGAGCCAGTTTAACCAGTGGCCCGGCCAGAATATTAGCCATCACTACATCGTAAGTCGCAGGTTGCAGCTCTTCGGGCAGACAGGTCTGAATCAGGGGCTCCGGAATCGCATTACGTCGTGCATTTTCCTGTGTGGCCTGTATCGCCTGCGGATCAATGTCGGTAGCCACCACCGATGCCGCACCCAGTTTGGCAGCCGCAATGGCCAGAATGCCGGAGCCGCAACCGTAATCCAGTACCGTTTTGCCCTGCAGGTTTTCACCCTCCAGCCAGGTCAGGCACAAAGCTGTTGTGGGGTGGGTACCGGTACCGAAAGCCAGCCCCGGATCAAGCAGTATCTTGATGGTGGCATCATCCGGTGGTTCCGACCAGCTGGGATAGATCCACAACCGTTCACCGAATTGCATGGGATGGAAATTGCTCATCCACTCCCGCACCCAGGGGCGGTCTTCCAGTTGTTCCAGCTTCACACTGCTGAGAATGCCGCTGTTTTTCTGCAATTCCAGCATGAGCAACAGGCCGGTCAGATCCTCATCCGCCGGATACAGACCGGTAATCATCAGTTCATCCCACAATGGTGTCTCGCCGGGCAGGGGTTCCAGTACCGGCTGATCCGCAGCATCCTGTAACGTGACGGACGCAGCACCGGCATTTTCCAGCAGGTTACTGATGGTTTCCTGATATTGTGATGTGGTTTGACAAATTACCTGTTGCCAGCTCATTGGATACCCAGTTTTTTCTCAAGATAATGAATATCCATGCCGCCCTTGCGGAAAACGCTGTCGGTCATAATGCGGCGCTGCAACGGGATATTGGTTTTAATGCCTTCAATCACCATTTCGGTCAGTGCCCCGTGCATGCGGTTAATGGCCGTCTCACGGTCTTCACCATGCACAATCAGCTTGCCGATCATGGAATCGTAATAAGGTGGCACAGTGTAATCGGCGTAAATATGCGAATCCACCCGCACCCCCAAACCGCCGGGTACATGATAACGGGTAATTTGACCCGGAGACGGGGCAAAGGTATTCGGGTCTTCGGCATTAATCCGGCACTCAATCGCATGCCCTTGGGGCCGGATGTCTTCCTGTCTGATCGCCAGCTTTTCCCCGGCAGCGACCCGTAATTGCTGTTTAACCAGATCGACACCGGTAATCAGCTCGGTCACTGGGTGTTCCACCTGTAAACGGGTATTCATTTCAATGAAATAAAACTCACCGTTTTCATACAGAAATTCAAAGGTTCCTGCCCCCCGGTAGTTAATTTCACGACAGGCACTGGCGGCAACTTCACCAATTCGCGAACGTTCTTCCGCACTCAGACCCGGTGCCGGTGCCTCTTCCACCACTTTCTGGTGGCGGCGCTGCATGGAGCAATCGCGTTCGCACAGATGGATGGCGTTACCATGCTCATCGGCCAGTACCTGAAATTCGATGTGGCGTGGTGTGCCGAGGTATTTTTCCATGTAGACGACATCGTTACCGAAGGCGGCCCTGGCTTCGGAGCGGGTCATACTGATGGCACTGACCAATTCATCGGCACTGTTGACCACACGCATCCCACGTCCGCCACCACCGCCGGTAGCCTTGATAATCACCGGATAACCAATGTCATCCGCCAGTGCCAGACATTCCCGGGCATCGTCCGGCACCGCCCCGCCGGAACCGGGAACACAGGGTACACCGGCTTTCTGCATGGCTTCCTTGGCTGAAATCTTGTCACCCATCAGGCGGATGGTTTCGGCTCGCGGGCCGATAAAAACAAAGCCGCTGGACTCCACCCGTTCGGCAAAATCCGCGTTCTCCGACAGAAAGCCGTAACCGGGATGGATGGCATCGGCATTGGTGACTTCTGCCGCGCTGATCAGGGCCGGAATATTCAGGTAACTGTCGGTGGAACGGGCCGGACCGATACAGACCGATTCATCGGCCAGTCTGACGTGTTTCAGATCCCGGTCAGCGGTGGAGTGTACCGCCACCGTCTTAATGCCCATTTCACGGCAGGCCCGCAGAATGCGTAAGGCAATTTCGCCACGATTGGCGATGAGTACTTTTTTCAGCATGGGGGGTCTACCGCTTATTCAATAATCATCAGTGGCTGGCCAAATTCGACGGGCTGTTCATTTTCCACCAGAATTGCCTTCACCACGCCGCTGGTATCTGCCGGAATCTGGTTCAGCATTTTCATTGCTTCAATGATGCACAGTGTATCGCCGGACTTAATGTTCTGACCGACCTCGACGAAAGGTTTGGCGGTGGGCGATGAGGCACGGTAGAAAGTACCGACCATTGGTGCCTCAATTACATGACCACCCGGTAACGAGCTATCAGTAGCCGCGGCTTCTGCTGCCGGAGCTGGCGGTAGCGCGGCAGCCACGGCAGTGGTCACCGCAGGTGCGGCAGCCGGGGCGGGCAGGGTGGATGATATGCGGCTGATTCTGACTGAATCATCGCCTTCCTTGATTTCAATTTCCGCAACGTCACTGTCGCCGAGTAAATCAATGAGTTTTTTGATCTTGCGAACATCCATTTGGGAGTTTTTCCTGGTTCAGATTGATGTTGTTGTACGGGTATGAAATTGGCTCACCCGCAAGCCTGAAAGCGTTCAGCTTCCACAGTAAAGCCCGATAAATATTGCTTTTGGCAAATTTTCGCAACAAATGCCTACATAATCGTGCGAGTTTACACTTTTTTAACCGCTTATGCAGTAAGCAGCGTTATTCCCTCAGGAATAATCTGCCAATAACTTCGGAAGGCAGCCTGGTTCTGTCTCTCTTGTTGTTATCGACCCCGGAACAGTGAGCCCATCAGGCCACGTACAATCTGTGTTCCCAGCCGTGAACCAACGGAACGCGCAATACTTTTCACCATTGCCTCACCAATACTCTGGCATGAGCGGCCCCTGTTGCCGGAGGAGGTAGACTTATGGGCGGCAGCGGTACGTGACTGATTCAGCTCCGATTGCAGGGAGGCTTCCAGTGCCTTTTTGGCCTTTTCCTGTAACACTTCGTAGGCGGATTCCCGATCCAGCATCCGCTCATACTTACCGGCAAAAGGACTCTTGCAGATCAGCTCGTCAGTGGTGCCATCTGCCGCCGGGCCAATCCGTGACTGCGGTGGCCGGATCAGTGTGTGTTGTACAATACCGGGAATCCCTCGCTCTTCCAGCACAGAAACCAGTGCTTCACCGACTCCCATGTTCATGATCGTGGTTTCCGTATCCAGTGCCGGATTAGGACGGAAGGTCTGTGCGGCGGCACGTACCGCTTTCTGGTCACGGGGTGTGTAGGCGCGTAATGCGTGTTGAATACGATTCCCCAGTTGTCCCAGCACCGAATCCGGAATGTCCAGCGGGTTCTGGGTAATAAAATAAATCCCGACACCTTTGGAACGAATCAGCTTGACCACCTGTTCCACCTTGTCAATCAGCACATCCAGCGCATCGTCAAATAACAGATGGGCTTCATCAAAAAAGAAGACCATGCGCGGTTTGTCCAGATCACCGACTTCCGGCAGGGTTTCAAACAGCTCCGAAATCAGCCACAGCAGAAAGGTGGCATACAAACCCGGTGTCATCATCAGTTTGTCAGCGGCCAGGATATTGATATTGCCGTAACCGTGCGCACCGGTGCGCATCATATCCCACAGATCCAGCGCTGGTTCGCCGAAAAACTGTTCACCACCCTGTTGTTCCAGTACCAGTAAACGGCGCTGGATCGCTCCGATAGAAGCCGAACTCACATTGCCGTAGGTGTGCTGGAAGGTTTTCCGGTTTTCACCGATATGCTGCAAGATCGAACGCAGGTCTTTCAGATCCAGCAGCAGCAAGCCTTCATCATCAGCAAACTTGAAGGCAATATTCAGAATGCCCTCCTGCACTGCATTCAGTTCCAGCAGGCGGGCCAGCAACAGCGGCCCCATATCGGAAATGGTGGCACGTACCGGATGACCTTTTTCACCGGACAGATCCCACATCACCGTCGGATAGCCTTCGGCCTGATAATCCGTGATGCCGATTTTTTCGATACGTTCATCAATTTTGGCATGAGGTTTGCCCGGTTCGCTGATGCCGGTCAGATCACCTTTAATATCCGCCAGGAACACCGGCACACCCATGCGAGAGAAGCCTTCAGCCAGTACCTGCAGAGAGACAGTTTTTCCGGTGCCGGTAGCACCGGCAATCAGCCCGTGCCGGTTGGCATAACGCGGATCAAGGAATAGTTGCTGTTCTCCGCCCTTACCAATCAGAATGCCATTTTTCACTGTCATTGCTGCTCCCGCCTGCTGTGAGTCATGGTCGTGCAGTCTAACCAAAATAGGGTTTTTCTGCTACTTCCATGCTGCCCGTTTTACAAGCCCAGACGCTGCAATGTTTCTGCAGTGATTGCTCCGATAAACAGGTCATTGTCCTGCTGAAAGCGGGTCAGTGCCCGCCAGCTTTGCGGGTCAAAATGCCCCGTTATGTTTACGGCCAGTCCGTGCTGGCGCAGGCGTTGCTGAATCCTGCTGATTTGTTGTGGGTCTGCCTGCTGATTGACACAGAAAACGGCAACCTGCCGGATTTGTTCCGGACGCATGGTTTTCTGTACCTGTAGTACTTCATGTCGTACATCGGCCCGTGTCGCTTCAATTTGCCAGACGCGGCTGATTTTACCGACTCTGATATTGATGTAACGTGCCGGGATGATGCCTCCGGAACCCTGGCCGGGTTTGACCAGGATTTTTCTTCTGATGCTGACGGTTTCCGCCGGGACGCGCTGCTGAATAATCTTTGCCGGTGTTTCAATAATTTGTTGCTTCAGGATACGGGTGCGGCGGGGAACTTTTACGAAGCAGGTTGTTGGGTCATGTTGCGGGATACAACCCTTTTTCCAGTGTGTATAGGAGGGGTGCAGTGTTACCGGACGCTCCAGGGTTTTATAAATGGCGGGAATACCTTTTAGCTCAGTGCGTTCGCGCAGTACGGTGATGGTTTCGGTGACTTCCTGATACTGTGCCGGCACTGTTTCCTGCCTGAAGCGTGCGGGTTCAACCTGAATGCGCTTTGTACCCCATGCAATGGTGGCTGGAGTGTTTTTATAGTCGGGGGCAGGTTCGAATACCCTGATACTTTCCCGGTGTGGGGCAAATTTGGCCGGACGCAATACTTTGGCCTGGCAGTGTAGCGGAATGCTGGATGGGCTAACGGATTGCGTAGCTGATCCTGATCCGGTAATGCCGGTTTTACTCTCACGGTTACTGATTGCCGATGTGGAGCAGGCACTGATCAGGCTGACAACACTTAAAAAAACAGCCAGATGGCTCTGTGCAGCAGTTTTTTTTATGGGCATGGGATTCTTTTGTTAGCGGATAGCGTTGAGTATAAAGCAGCCGGTAACGGGTATTCAACCGGCTGATCAACCCGTTGACTCCATTGCCTGTTGATCGCCTGCTGATTGTTATCGCAGGTCAGTCGTCAATACCCAGGTGGACGATTTCGCCGGTTAATCTATCGACCTTTTCAACAACACCATGCCCCGGCTTCCAGACCCGTTTGCCGGACATTCGAGATGTATTACGTACCCGGATACGGGGTTGTGTTTTGTGTTGAGTCGGGGGTGATTTGTTCTGCCCCTGACCCTGTGCATGGATTTGCTGGCTGGCTCTTGTCAATGTGTCGGGGGTTTCAGGCACCTTGATCCCTGTTGTGACAGACGATTGTAACAACTGTCGGTTGTGGCTATTCCGGTACACATGGCCGGGCAGGGCGCTGGCATTCTGTAACAGGCGGCCAGCATGGAAGCTGTATCGATTGTGAAGCATCTTTATCCCTTCACTATCAGCGGCTGAATTAACAAGACTTTCTGTGTGGTATAAACATACAGGCCAAAAGCGGCGAGAAAGAGCATTAGACTGAGTAAATCCGGCACAGATAACACTTCCAGCAGTATGCCGAGACCGGCGGCGGACAGTGAAAACCCGTTAATAATAAACAGGGTGCCGGGGCTGCCGAGCAGGTTTTCTTCCAGCAGATGATGCAGATGACTACGGTCGGCTTCCAGCATGGATTGACCGTTAAGCTTGCGGATCAACATGACCCGTGCCATGTCCATCAGCGGGAAACTGATCAGCCACAGCGCCGTCATTACCGAGAAGCTGCGCAGTTCGCCCTGGGAACCCTGAATCAGCAGCCAGACTACCGTAAAACCAATCAGCATTGAGCCGGTGTCGCCCATAAATATTTTTTTAATCCACACCGGCCTGATCTGTAAATTGGCCCATAAATAAGGGATCAGCGACAGGGCAATTAATAAGGCAAATTGCAGATTATCTGTATCACCTGACAAGCTGAACAGGATTGCCAGCGCGGAAAAAACAATTAAGGCCGTACTGCCCAGCAGACCGTCAATACCGTCAATCATATTAAATGCATTGATTGCAGCAATAACGGCCACTACCGTGAGCAGATAACCCCAATGGCTGAGCATCAGCTCCTGCTGGCCGAATAAATAACCGAGTTGCTGAATATAAAGCTCACCGTTAATGCACATGACCAGTGCAATAATGGTCTGTGCAAACAGACGCTGGATAGCGGGCAGGTCTTCGCGATCATCAATTAAACCCAGTATCATCAACAGACTGCCACAGAAAAAATAAATCCAGGTATTCAGCTCTTTAGGAAGTAATAAGACGCCGCAGGCTAAAATAGTCGCGAAAATAGACAAGCCGCCACTGCTGATGGTGGGTTGCCGGTGTTGTTTGCGCTGATCCGGATAATCAATTAATCCGATGCTTTCCCCGACCGATGCAAATATCACGGTAGCGATGCTGCCAACAGTAATGGGTAAAAATAAAATAAACAGGTAATCCCAAGCCATATCGATTCCATCAGTGTGATTGGAAGATGGCTCTATTTTTCGCGGCAGTGGACTATAAGAAAATGTTACTCAGGATCAGTGCGGAGCATGCAGGGATAAATGGTAATAAACCAAAATAATTGATTATAACGGGCGGGGTGATAACCTGTTGGAAACGGGGCTGTGCCTTGCACAGCCACTGTTACCACCACCCTGTGTCTCACCGGTAAGCTTCAGTCCCCGGACAGGAACAGACAAAATTCCGGTCACCGAATACATTATCCACGCGATTCACCGCTGGCCAGAATTTATTATCCCGACTGCTTTCCGCCGGAAATACTGCCTCCTCACGGCTGTAAGGCCGATCCCACTCCACATCGGCCAGATCGGCCTGGGTATGTGGTGCATTGCGCAGCGGGTTATTCTCCGGCGGCCATTCACCGGTTTCGACCTTGCTGATTTCCCTGCGGATCTGAATCATCGCATGAATAAATCGGTCAATTTCCACCCTGGATTCCGATTCGGTCGGCTCAATCATCAGTGTTCCCGCCACCGGGAAGGACATGGTCGGCGCATGAAAGCCATAATCCATCAGCCGTTTGGCAATATCCTCCTCGGTAATGCCGGAGGTTTCTTTCAGCGGGCGGATATCAATAATGCATTCGTGGGCGACGCGCTGATTGCGCCCCCGGTACAGCACCGGATAGTGCGCAGCCAGTTTATCGGCCATGTAATTGGCATTCAGTATCGCCACCTGTGTTGAGTGCTTCAGGCCGCTTTGACCGAGCATTTTAATGTACATCCAGGTAATCGGCAGAATGGAACTGCTGCCGTACGGAGCTGCTGATACCGCACCATTTTCAGCGGAGACACTGCCGGGGGGGCTCACCACATGACCGGGCAGGTAAGGAGCCAGATGACGCTTCACCCCGATTGGCCCGACACCTGGCCCGCCGCCGCCATGTGGAATGGCAAAAGTCTTGTGCAGATTCAGGTGCGAAACATCCGATCCCATCTGGCCGGGTTGACAGATACCGACCTGTGCGTTCAGGTTGGCACCATCCATATACACCTGCCCCCCGTGCTGGTGGATAATTTCGCAGATTTCCACCACTGCTTCTTCATACACACCGTGTGTAGATGGGTAGGTAATCATCAGTGCGGATAATACCTCCTGATACTTTTCAGCCTTACGGCGCAGATCCTCCACATCAATATTGCCATTCTTGTCGCATTCGACAATGACCACTTTCATGCCCATCATTGCCGCTGAAGCCGGATTGGTGCCATGTGCGGATGAAGGAATCAGGCAAACATCACGCTGGCCCTGACCATTGGCTGCCTGATACCTGCGAATCGCCAGCAGCCCGGCGTATTCCCCCTGTGCCCCTGAATTGGGCTGCATCGATACCTGATCGTAGCCGGTAATGTCCGCCAGCAGGGCTTCCAGCTGCTGAATCATGGCCAGATAGCCCTGAGTCTGCTCCGTCGGAGCGAAGGGATGAATATTGGCAAATTCCGGCCAGCTTACCGGCAGCATTTCTGAGGCCGCATTCAGCTTCATGGTACAGGAACCCAGCGGAATCATACCGTGTACCAGTGAGTAATCCTTGTTCTCCAGCGACTTCATATAGCGCAGCAGTTCGGTTTCGCTGTGATAGCGGTTGAAAGTCGGGTGAGTGAGAATGGCATCGCTGCGGCGTAAGTTATTGCTCAGGCCGTCGCTCACGCTGCCATCGGCAATCTGTGCATCCAGCGCATCAATCTCCAGGCCATGTCCGTCACCCAGTATAATGTCAAACAATGCTGCGACATCCGCTGCCGTAGTGGTTTCATCCAGCGCAATACCGAGACGGTCATCACCGGTCAGGCGCAGATTACAGCCGTAATCCAGTGCCCGTTGATAAGTGCTCTGTTGTTCCACACCGACCTTCAGGGTCAGGGTATCGAAATAGCGCTCATTTAGGCTGATACCTTTACTTTGCAGACCTTGTGCCAGTACGGCGGTCAGCCGGTGAACACGTTCGGCGATGGTTTTTAGACCCTCCGGGCCATGATAAACCGCATAAAACGAAGCCATATTGGCCAGCAGTGCCTGTGCAGTACAGATATTGGAGGTAGCCTTTTCACGGCGGATATGCTGTTCACGGGTCTGCATTGCCATCCGCAATGCCTGTTTGCCGCGTTTATCCACCGAAACACCAATAATGCGCCCCGGTACGGAGCGTTTCAGCTTTTCGCTGGCGGCAAAAAAGGCGGCATGCGGGCCACCAAAACCCATGGGGACACCGAAACGCTGTGAGGAACCGAACACCACATCCGCACCCATTTCACCGGGCGACTTCAGCAGCACCAGCGCCAGCAGATCGGCTGCCACGGTGACCATCGCCTGTTGCGCCTTCGAGACTGCAATAATCTCGCTCAGGTCATAGACATCGCCGTAGGTATTCGGGTATTGCAGCTGTACACCAAACACATCGATATTTTCCAGATCCGTGGCCGGATTACCGACAATAATCTCATAGCCAAAATACTCAGCGCGGGTTTTTACCACATCCAGCACCTGGGGATGCACATCATCGGCGACAAAATACGCATTGGATTTCTTGCGGTTACTGCGCTTGCACAGGGCCATTGCCTCAGCCGCTGCGGTCGCTTCATCCAGCAGGGAAGCGTTAGCCAGATCCATGCCGGTCAGATCCATAATCATCTGCTGGAAATTGAGCAGCGCCTCCAGACGCCCCTGGGAAATTTCCGGCTGATACGGAGTATAGGCGGTATACCAGCCCGGATTTTCCAGGACATTGCGCAGGATCACATTCGGGGTCAGGGTGCCGTGATAGCCCATACCAATGTAGGATTTATTGACCTGATTCTGTTGTGCCAGCTGTTTCAGTTCCGCCAGTGCCGCAGTTTCGGTCAGGCCATCGGCGGTCGCCAGTGATTCCAGCGCACGATCAAGGCGAATGGAATCAGGCACCGTGGCGGTGATCAGTGCATCCAGTGATGCAAAACCCAGCTCTTTGAGCATTGCCCGGATCTGCGCTGCATCCGGGCCGACGTTGCGGCGGGTGAAATTGTCGCGTTGCTCCAGATCACTCAGCCGGTAAGTCGTTTCTGTCGTAACCATAAACCTGTGTCCCTTTCTTGATGATCCGTATTGTGTTTCGGCGGCATTTTAGCTAATTTGTTCGTTATTGGAAACTGATCCTCCCGGAGTCATCATGCCCGAGTTAAATACCACCCCGCTGTATCATTTACATCTGGAACACAAGGCCAGAATGGTACCTTTTGCCGGTTACACCATGCCGGTGCAGTATGAACTGGGTGTGAAAAAAGAGCATTTGCATACCCGTGAACAGGCTGGTCTGTTTGATGTTTCACACATGGGCCAGCTGATTCTGCGCGGTGACAGGGCTGCGGCGGCACTGGAAAAGTGGGTGCCGGTGGATATTATCGACCTGCCGGTGGGGAAACAGCGTTATGCCCTGTTCACTAATGATGCGGGCGGGATTCTTGATGACCTGATGGTGACCAACTACGGCGATCATCTGTATGTGGTAGTGAATGCAGCGTGTAAGGAGCAGGATATTGCCCATTTGCGAGCGGGTCTGGGTGATGATGTGATGCTGGAAGTGCTGGAGGACCGGGCCTTGCTGGCCTTACAGGGGCCAAGGGCAGCTGCGGTATTGAGCCGGTTTTGTGCCGAGGTTGCTGAAATGGTGTTTATGGATGCACGGCAGCTGACGATTGACGGCATGGAATGTCTGGTGAGTCGCTCCGGGTATACCGGTGAGGATGGCTATGAGATTTCGGTGGCGGCCGCTGGGGCGGAGCGACTGGCACGGTTGCTGCTGGCCGAGGATGAGGTGGGATTTATTGGTCTGGGCGCACGGGATTCGCTGCGGCTGGAGTCCGGTTTATGTCTGTACGGTCATGATATTGATACCACGACAACGCCAGTTGAAGGATTGGTGTGGTAACCAGCGGAACGTATGGCCCGACTGTCGGCGGGCCGGTGGCAATGGCTTATGTAGCGACGGATTATGCTGCACTGGATACGGCAGTGTTTGCCGCAGTGCGCGGTAAGCAGGTGCCGATGGTAGTGAGTAAAATGCCGTTTATTGAGCAGCGTTATTATCGGGGTTGAGAGGAGTCGGGTGATGCAGGTTTCTTTGGTGTTAACGGTATTGAGTGATGACCAGCCGGGGCTGGTGCAACGGATTTCCGAGGTGTTGGCAGAACACAATGCCAACTGGACAGAAAGCCGGATGGTACATCTGGCGGGAAAGTTTGCCGGTTTGTTGCAGGCGACGGTTGAACGGGACCGGCTGGATGCCCTGATTGTCGGGCTGGAGAGTTTACAGACCGCCGGAATCAATATTCAG
>PDWJ01001235.1_pt1 | contig 32450 bp, 26 predicted proteins | sample 1430881 | NCBI WGS metagenome assembly PDWJ01 (sample SAMN01162460, study PRJNA174530) | Oral metagenome, whole genome shotgun sequencing project. | biome: Marine environment; feature: Marine mammal; material: Swab sample of the gingival sulcus; isolation source: swab sample of gingival sulcus...
CCTTTGTCGCCTTTAGCTCCGTCTTTGCCGTCTTTACCATCGGTACCGGCATCACCTTTGTCGCCTTTAGCTCCGTCTTTACCATCGGTACCGGTATCGCCTTTAGCTCCGTCTTTGCCATCAACGCCATCAACGCCATCTTTACCGTCTTCGCCGTCAATGCCATCTTTGCCGTCTTTGCCATCAACGCCATCTTTACCGTCTTCGCCGTCAACACCATCTTTACCGTCTTTGCCGTCAATGCCATCTTTACCGTCTTTGCCGTCAATGCCATCTTTACCATCAACATCATCTTTATTAGTATTGTCTTTGTTATCAGATTTATCATCAGTTGGCTTAGAATCATCAGTCGTTTCAGGTTTACATTTGCCTTGGTCGTCTTTTACTTTACCTATGAGACCGACTTCAAATTCACCTTTGTCATTTAGGCAAGTTTCTTGTCGGACGTCTGTGGTTTCATAACTGATACCATCATCAACGAATTTTTTGCCATTGTCTAACTTGACAAGTTCTTTCGGATTCTCTGACTGATAAGTATCAAGGACAAATTTACCACCACCAGACAACTTCACCTCTGTCGCTTTATCAGAGCTATTCAATGCGTGTTTGTTATCAGGGTTGACTTGATAAATCAGTTTATCTTTGATATCAACCTCTTCTACACTTGATAAGTCTGCATCAGCATAGATTTTAGCTGTGTCATTAACTTCTAGTTTTTCTACATTTTTAACATCATAATCAACTTTGGTTGGCTTGTCTTCAGATCCACCACTTAACACAAAGCTATCGGTGCCAGTACCCATATCGATATAGTCACTGTTTACTTTTACTTTGCTATCGCTGATGGTAAAGGTATCATCGCCACCACCCATATTAGCATCACCATTTAGCATACTGGTACCAGCTAGGCTCACTTTGTTGCCTTGGTCATCGCCTGCAATGGTAAATGTTTTTTGGTTTCTATTAACGTCAAAGCCATTGGCATTTAGTGTAGAGTTTTTAACATTAACTAGGTTGCTACCTTTTACTTTTAGTGCCGTACCATAACCATTAACAACAGAGTTATCTAGCTCAAGGGCATTACTGGCAATCAATGCACCATTGGCAATACCTGCACCATTGATAATTTTGTTGAGTAATTTGCTATCACTTGCTGTATATTCGCTGTCTTTTTTATCAGCAGTTACAGGAGCATTGATAATGTCATAAGTGACACCATCAATAGTTTGGCTTGAGTTAGGAGCAACTTCAATGCGGTCAATGTTTTCACGGTCTTGGTTAAACTCATAATCTGCATATTTACTTGCTTTTGACATGCCTTCTTTTAGATAAATTTTTGTGCCTTTATTATCTACAGGTTCAGCATCAGCATTGTAATACTCATAGCTTTGATTTCTGGTATTACCAGCATAAGAACCATATTGCCCTGCAATCAAAGTACCTGCCATCACTCCATAGTTTTTAATAGGTTCGTTATAGCCTGATTCAAATACTGGGTTAAACACACTTTGACTATCATTAATGCGTCCTTTGGCTAACACAGCAGAATGGTTACCAGAGATAAGACCTAGGTTGGTAATCTTATTTTGCATTTTTTGGTCGGTAAAGATACCTATACCAGCCCCCAAAAAGCCCACTTGTTGATATTCGGTATTTGCCATACCGTGCGTCATTTTTGCATGACCACTAATCACGCCTTTGTTGGTAACATCGCCTAGTTTACCACCGTTGTAGTCTTTATTTTGCAGGTCAACTGGGTTGTTTTTGTAGGCAGAAATGCCGTTACCACTGGCTTTGATATAAGAGTTGGCTTTGTAGTTATTGATGGTATGGTTATAAGACGCTGAATCAGCCTCAGCTGGTTTTTTCGGTAATACTTTTGGTGTACTAAACCCACGATTATCCTTATCAGTAAGAACTAGGCTAACTTCTTTTGTTGGGATGGTTTGTCCTTTTTTGGCACTACCAGTGGTCACACCTGCTCGCGTTTCTAAGTGACCAGTAATCATACCGTCATTGGTAATATTACCGATGGCTGATTTGCTCACCTCATCGTTTTTACTGATGCTACTTGCATCGGTATAAGTTGAAATACCATTACCAGAGCTGGTGACTTTGACACCCACATCGCCTGAACCATTGCCTGCCTTGACCACAGCATTACCTGTTATTTTACCTGTATTGATAACATTACCAAGCGTTGCAAGGGCTTGTTTGGTTTGAGCATTGCGAATTTCGGCAAAACTATTAATACCATTACCACTAGCGACACTATTGGCAGTGGCATCTAAGTGGATGCTTTCAACACCTGTATTATCGCCAGAAATTTGCTTTAGCTCACCAATGATTTTCCCGCTGTTTTTGACATCGCCAATTTTTGAGCGAGTTGAACTTTTTGCAAAGGCGTGAGCCTCAGTATGCACAGAGATACCGTTACCAGCCGAGTTCGAATGCGTTTGTGTGTGAGTGACTTTGCTACCACCATTTACTTTAGCAATCCCTTTTAATACGCCACTATTATCAACTTCGCCTAGCGTTGCATTGTTTTTTCTGCCCTCTGAAAAGGTAAACTTATCAATGGTTTTAATAAAGGTGCTAAGTGATACCGCATTACCTGATGAGGAGGCGGTCGCCCCGTAAAATTGCGGTTCATAAGAGCCTGTGATATTTGCCCCTTCTGCTCCTTGGACATCGACCAAGCCAACAATACTATCAGTATTGGTTACTTTTTTTAGAGAAATATCAAGGTCTTTACCTTCAAAATCTGGGTCTTTTTTCTCTTCAGTGGCATAACTACTGATTTTCCGAGTACTGATTCCATTAGGCATGCTACGTTTGGCTTTACTACTAGAACGCATTCTAGCACTTTTACCACCGCCAGAGCCTCCACTTAAGCCATCAGTTGAGCCACCACCACCAAGGTTATATTTACCAAAGACAGCAACCGAACGTATGCCGATACCATTGGCAGAGCCATAGGCAGAAACCTTACCATGTGTATCGCCTGCAAAGCCGTCTATATCAGCTTTTGCCTCAACGGTTCTATTATTTTCAACTGAATCTAGAGCAATGGTAATGTCACGTTTATTGTTGGTTGGTGTCCAACCATAAGCATCAATGGCATTGGCGACGCCTTCGGCATAAATGGTACTGCGATAATCTTTATTATCGTCTGATTTGACACCTTTAGCTTTTAGTTCACCATAAATAAAGCCATCGTTTTTGGCTCCTTTTTGCGGTGGATCGCCATACCATATTACACGCACAGGGTTACCATCGCGATTATGCCCGCCTGTAAAGTTTGGCTCTTTACTGGTTGGCGCGACCTCGGTTACTTTCTTTACCACCTCGCCTGCATAAACGGTGGCAAGTTCACCTTCACCTTGTTTATATTTTTTCTCGCTCGTTGCATCGTCTGCATAAGCAAGCGGTGTGATATAGATAAGACCCATTATCGCTATTGATAAGGGCTTGAGTTTAAAACATTGTTTTATGCTTGGTTGCATGAACATTTCTCCATTATGAGAGATTTAAAAAACAGTGGAAATTATTAATTGCTCTTAAACAAGCAATCAACGAATGGGATTTGTTACAGAAACAAGTTAGGAACTAGTCAAGAACAAATTGAAAAACAATCCTCATAGATGGTCAAAATACTGCTCAAAGACCGATGAAGAATAGGGTTTAAACTTACCGTCTGAGGTAAGTGTAATCAGATAAATTGCAAGATTTTTTTCGTTAGCAAACTCTAGTGCCTTATCTTTACCCAAAGCCAGTAACGCCGTTGCCAAGCCATCTGCACTCATGCAATCATCAGCAATCACAGATAAAGATAAAATATCGCTACGCGTGGGTTGATGGGTCTGATAATCAATGATATGACAAAGGTGTTCGCCCTTGTCATTGGTATAAAAGTTGCGATAATTGGCAGAAGTAGCTAAGGATTTATTGTGTAGTTGTACCACAGCAAATACTTCTTGGCTATTATCAGGGGTTTCAATGCCAATACGCCAAGTTTTGTTATAGCCATTAACGCCTTTGCCACGCATTTCACCACCAATATTGACCAGATAATTATTAATGCCTTGCTTATCAAGATAGCGAGCCACTTTATCTACAGCAAAACCTTTGGCAATGGCACATAAATCAATGGAAGTTTTCATCTCGGTTTTACGTAAATAATGCTCACCATCGTCATAATCTAGCTTGATTTTATCCATACCAACATAAGATTGATATGTAGCAAGTGTTTGTTTATCAATATTTTTTAAACCTTTACCTACACCAAACCCCCATAAGTCGATAATAGGAGCTAAGGTAATATCTAAGCCATTATTGGTTAAATGTGCGATATGGATAGCCTCTCTTACAACATGGGCAAAATCGGCAGAAATTTTAACAGGGGCTAAGTTATTATTTTTATTAAATTGGCTGATTTCAGAATCATCTTGATAAATGGACATTTGGCGATTAATTTCGACAAATATTGCCTCAATATTTGCTTTGATGTTTTCGGGAGGATTATTTTGGATATTTTTTTCACTATCAATATAGGTGATTTGATAGTTATTTGCCATCGTTTGCCCATCTAAAGTGACTTCTAGAGCGTCTTGTAAAGTATCTTGAAGTGGTAAGTTATTTGCTAAGTGGGCTTGAGATGAGTTGGGCATATAGGCATCTTAATTTAATTAGAAACAAAAGAGCAAGTAAAAATAACAATCATTACTCTTTATAGTTATAAATGGGAATCATTATATAGTGATTGCATTTGTAAAGCAACAAAAAAAGGTCTGCTAAACAGACCTTTTTGTATCCAAAACTTATTAGGCTTTTTTATAACTTACTACCCCAATCTCAACTTTCCCCCACCCAACCTCCCCCAAAGGGGGAGGGGTTGGGGGAGGGTAATAATCCCTCTTTATAAACCCCGTAACACCTCAATCAACTCAAGCATATCCGCAGGCAGTGGGGCAGTCACTTGAATGTCTTCGCCAGTGGTTGGGTGGATAAAACCGAGTTGATGAGCATGCAAGGCTTGCCTTGGAAACTGATGAAGAAACTCACGTTGTGCCTCACTAAGCCCTGCCCTTATCTGTTGTCGTTGTCCATAGCTTTTATCACCGACTAGCGGAAATTTAAGATGGCTTAAATGCACACGGATTTGATGGGTACGCCCAGTTTCTAAAGACACATCCAACAAACTATAGTTATCGCTCAAAGGGGTGATCTCTAACAGATGGGTCACCGCCTCTTTACCTGTGTCGGTAACTGCCATCTTGGTACGTTGGGTTTTATGACGACCGATGGGCAGGTCTATGGTTTTATGACGTCGCAAATCGGCACTATTGCCAGCAACCACGCACTGATAATGACGATAGACGGATTTGTCTTTGAGTTGCTCAGTCAAGTCAAGCTGAACGCTTTTGTTTTTCGCCACAATCAGCAATCCAGAGGTGTCTTTGTCAATACGGTGTACCAAGCCAGCTCTCGGCAGATGGTTCTGCTCAGGATAATGAAATAGCAAGGCATTTACCAGTGTACCCGTCCAATTCCCTGCCCCTGGGTGAACCACCATGCCGACAGGTTTATTCACTACCAATACGTCTTCATCTTCATATACTATGTCGATGGCAATGTCTTCTGCTACATCCGCCCTATGCTCGGTCAACTCGGTTTGCAGTAGCAGTTCATCACCTGCTTTCACACGGTATTTGGCTTTTTGCACCTCGCCATTGACAGTCAAATCGCCATCTGCTATCCAGCCTTGCAACTGAGCACGAGAAAACCCATCAAATACCGTGGCACTGATTTTATCGAGTCGCATACCGATTTGCTCGGCTGTGACGGTATGGTTTTGTTGGATTTGTTTTGGATTTGTTGTGTTGTTAGTTGTACTGTCAGTTGTTTTGCTCATTTAATTTCTCAATAAATAGGATATTAGTTTGGCTATTATACATTGTTTTGATATTTTTTTTAACTTAGTTGGGTAGGTTAGTATCAAGGTATAAGACTCAACTAATACGAATCGATCAAAACAAAATCTCCGTCACCTCACAAGGCGAATTTTCCAACTTGGCAAGTTTATGACAAAGATTGTCTTTTAACAAATCAAGCGTTTTATCAGGAAGAATCCCCTCAACAATCACTTGAATACTTTGGCAATCCTCGATATATCGCACCTTGATATCGTCAATATAAACAGTATGACAATCTATGTACTGATGACTCTCATCCATATAATGAGGAATTGGCGGAATAAATAATTGCTTAAAAAATTCTAAATCAGGCTCCATATCCATATATTCATAAAACTCATCTAACTCTTCTTGAAAACTAGCAAGATGATGCTCCTTGGCAATTAGAAGATTGTGATATAACCAAGTGCTTAACCCTTGTAAATCTTTTCTTTGAATATAAAACCCTTGCCATTGATAATTGGTCAAATTCGTCCATATCAAGGTTTTTAGATTTAACGCCCAACTGTCAATTTGCTCTTGCATGGGGCTGTTTTCATCTTTCAATACTTGCCCACTGCTCACAATAATTTGCCCATCTTTATACTCGGCATTATGCTGATGCACCCATCCCATGCTATTGCGAGTGGCGACTTGCTCTATTTTAAAGCTGTTAATATTCAGTTTATACACTTGAGTATGCGAATATTGACGCTTATCTTGATAACCGAGTGAACCAATTATCCATATCTCATTATCGACTAAGGTGGCGGTGTGAAAATCAGTCGGCGGAAAAATATGTTTTGGATAGCCATAAATCTGCACCTCACCATTGGGTAATTTGACAATAACATCATTATAAATAAAAAATTGTGGGTCGTAAAAATCTTCATATTCACCACCTATCAAAACCTCTCTACCATCGGGCAATAAGGTACGGCTTTGCCCCATCCGCCACATGCTCCATAAAGGCGGTACCTTCCAGCGGTTTTCTAAGCCAATTTCTGTATCCCATTCAATTTGTAAACCAAGGACATTGGCGATTTCATACGCATCTAAATTATAATGCACGATAGCTTGCCAATAGGGATTGCTGAGATTAGTTGGATTACTAATTGCTAACTCGTTAAGCGTTTTGGCAAATTGATAATCTTGATTTGTAGGTAATGTTTCAGTTAATGCCTTTTGATATTCTTCACGAGGATAAACAACAAATTCATTACCATCAACACAATCACTTTCAGGTTGTAACATTGAATTGACAATATCCAACATACTGTCATGCGGTATTTCAGATACGCTTGCCAAATCTATAGCCGAGGATGCTAAATTTTGTAAGTTTTCGGTTTTTGTTTGTTGAGAAGTAGAAGATAAAACAGTGGCATCATGTTGATGTTGTTTTGGGAGTTGTTGCTCGATATGTTTTTTAGTCATAGATGCTGTCGCAAAGCGTGGCGACAGAGAGGGGTCTGTATCGGTAGTTATTTATTTGCTAAAGTAAAAACTTAGTACAAATCTTACCGAAAGGTTGATAAAAGTGCGATTGCACGGGCTAATACTATCAAGATTAGGGAGTTAGTGCAAGTGTTAACCGCTGATTTATAAATTTTTGGCTTTTTTTAATTGCTTTTGTCTCTCACGCCTTTCCTTAAAAAACGCCTTTAACATCGTACTGCTTTGCTCTGCCAGCAAGCCAGATTGTACCAATATCTTTTTATGATTATAAAAATCTTGCTCTAGTAAATTACCTTGACTGCCGACCATGCCTGCTCTTGGTTCGTGAGTGGCAAAAACCAAACGGCTAAGACGTGCATGAATTAACGCCCCAACACACATGGTACAAGGCTCAAGGGTGACATAAAGACAAGTGTTCGGTGGTAAGCGGTAATTTTGTAAAGAGTCACAAGCACAGCGTAAGGCAACAATTTCCGCATGGGCAGTGGGGTCATGGCTAAGAATGGGTTGATTATAGCCCTCAGCAAGTATTTTACCTTCTGGGTTATCAAGCCCTCCCCCAATTTTTTCACCACCCCCTCCCACAGGGAGGACAGTTCCCTCCCCCTTAGGGGGAGGGCTAGGGTGGGGGTAATGTTCAAATTGAACTAAAACCGCACCCACAGGCACCTCCCCTTTTTCTGCTCCCTGTTGAGCAAGGGCGAGGGCAAGGGTCATATAGTAGTGGTCGGTGGGGGTGAAATTTTCAGCATTTATCATAAGATTTTTTATCAAATAACAATTTTAAAGTAACTATTAATATTCCTATACCGATAATAAAAATAACTCCATCTATAAACAAAATAAAATCATCTTATACAAAACGCATTACAAAATACATCAGAAAAAAAGCAGAAAAAATTGCCCATATTAAGTAACCAAAAAATAACAAACGAGATGCTTTTTCTTTTAATTTTCCATGACAAAAAGGACAGAAAATGTCTTTACTCTTAGATAAAACCATATCACTATTAATTAATTGTTGGCAATATGGACAAGGACTTTTTTTAAAATAAATTTTCATACCCTACTGAGGCAACTGCCAATCAATCGATGTCTTACCGTGCATTTGCAAATAGTTATTGGTCTTGGAAAACGGCTTTGTACCAAAAAATCCGCCACGGTTAGCCGATAATGGCGATGGGTGTACTGCGGTTAAAATCAAGTGTTTATCGGTGTCAATATATTTGCCTTTTTGCTTGGCTTTACTACCCCATAAGATAAATACTGTATGTTCGGTTTGCTTATTGATAACGTCAATCACTTTATCAGTAAACTGCTCCCACCCCTTACCTTGATGACTACCTGCATTGCCCTCTTGTACGGTGAGTGAGGTGTTTAACAACAGAACACCTTGCTCTGCCCAATGAGTCAAATCGCCATGAGCCGAATAACCCAGTCCGATATCATCTGCCATTTCTTTTAAGATATTATTAAGTGATGGTGGTTTGGGGATGATTTTTGGTACAGAAAACGCCAGCCCCATCGCCTGCCCTGCTCCATGATATGGGTCTTGCCCCAAAATAACCACTTTGACATTAGACAGTGGCGTTAAATTAAAGGCATTAAACATTTGGCTGGCTGGCGGATATATGGTCTTGCCTTCTTGATATTCCCCTTTGAGAAACTCACGCAAGTTATCCATATTTTCAGAGGTTAGCTCATCGGCTAGGGCAGTTTTCCAGTCTTCGGGTAGTTTTACTTTATCTAATTTAGCTTTTTTAAGCTCTGGTTTAAGGTCTTCATTTTCGGTGGGTTGATTGTTCATGATTTTTTTCCATTCAGTTGTTTGGTTTCTTATAAGTCCATATTACTCCAATTAATCAAAAGGTCAACCCCAATTGAGATTGACCTTTTGTTATTCATTGTTTCTTTGATACGCGTCTCATTGTTTCTTTGCTACGCTCTGTTTAAGAATTACTTAGACGGTTTAGCTTCTTCTTTAGCAGGTTTAACTGGCTGAGGTGATTTAAAATCTAACAGCTCAACAGTAAATAGTAGCGTGCTGTTTGGCTCAATACCTGGTTGGGCGGCTTCACCATAAGCAAGATCAGATGGGATGAAAAACTCATATTTACCGCCTTTTTTCATCATCTGTACACCTTCCGTCCAACCAGGGATAACCTGATTTAGAGGAAAGGCAACTGGCTCGCCACGCTCATAAGAGCTATCAAAAACAGTACCATCAATTAGCTTACCTTCATAGTTAACTTTTACAATATCAGTAGCTTTTGGTGACTCGCCTTCACCGGCTTCGATGACCTTATACTGTAAACCAGACTCCGTAGTTTTTACACCTTCTTTGTCTTTGTTAGCAGCTAGGTATTCTTCGCCTGCTTTTTTATTAGCATCCGCTTTTTCTTGAGCTTCTTTACGCATCTCTTCAATGCGTTTTTCTTGGTAGTCTTTAAGCACTTTTTCCATTTGTTCTTTGGTCAATGCACCTTCTTTGTCACCATAAGAATCTCGAAATCCTTGAGAAAAGGTATCTAGATTTAGGTCTTCAATGGCTTCTTTATTACCTTCTGCCATCATATAGCCCAAGCTGTAGCCTACTTTTTCAGCTTCTGTGCTGCTTTCTGTGACTTTAACTGCATTGCCATTGGCGTTACAGGCAGTCAATGATAATGAGGCAATAACTGCCATCGCTAGTGGATACAATTTCATTTTCATATAAAAGTACTCTTCATTAGTAAAATAATTGATAAAACAATTGGTAAAACAATATTTAAAGATATTAAGTGTTTAATAAAATAGGATTCAAAAATAAAAACCAATCCTAAAATAAATGCTCTATTAAGTTATTTTAAATAGTGCCATAAAGTTGTTGGCATATGATAGCAAATTCCATCGATAAAAGCACAAAAATAACTTATCAATTTGGTAAATATTTCTAACTTATTGGTTTCTCATTTTTTGATAGAACCACAATGATCATTATCAATGACTGTTAATGATGATGGTGGACGATACTTTAAATAATATCAACTTAATAATAAGAATGGTTGTTATTATGTATTTTTGTTAAAAAACAGACTGTAACCTATTATTTTGTCTAATTTTATGATAATGTTTCATCGTTGAACTCAAAACTAAACACTTAACCACTAAAGACAATAGTAAAAACAATAGCAACGCCGTTATAGCATAGCTTTTTTATATAACATTTTTTGTATAACAATAGTAGTAAATATTTGCTCCACTGGTTTTGCTCTGTATTTTTTTAATTGTCGATATTCATAACAACATCGGAGGGATATATGGAAAATATGTCAACCATTATCAATCAGTACCTAGAGGGGCCTCTCGGGTCTGCTTTGGGTGCATTACTTATTTTTATTTTAGGCTGGATTTTCGCTAAAGTTATTGCAAGTCTTGTACGCAAGCTATTGTCTAAAGCCAATATTAACAGTCGTATGAACACCTCTACTGGTATGCCACTTGATGTAGAGTCGATTGGTGCTAAATTGGTATTTTGGTTCATCTTTATTATGGCGATCTCTGGTGCATTGAATATGCTCAACATCAGTGCCGTCTCAGAACCATTTGCCAAGATGATAAGTCAAGTCTTAACGTTCTTGCCAAAATTCTTGGGAGCTGCGGTCGTTGGTGTTGTTGGTTGGATTATCGCCACCATAGCACGTACGGTAATTGCTAAAGTTCTATCTACTACTAGCCTTGATGAAAAGCTGAGTGAAGATGCTGATATGGATCCAATCAGCAATACTTTAGCTGATATCATCTATTGTCTTATCCTATTAGTCGTGATGACTATGGTATTAGGCAAGCTTGAGTTACATGGTTTATTTGAGCCATTGACCAACATGATTGATAAGATCATGAGCTTTATCCCTAATATTATCTTGGCAGGTGTGGTATTCTTTGTTGGCTATATCATTGCAAAAGTTGTACGTGGTATTGTCACTGGTCTTGTTTCTACAATGAACTTGCAAGCATTCACCACCAAAGCAGGTATCAGTAACGAAGATAGCTCTAGCCTACCAAATCTTGCTGGTTCACTGACATTTTTAGTAGTGATTATTCCTGTTACTATCACTGCTTTGGATGCTTTGAAAGTTGATGTGATTTCTCGTCCAGCGACCAATATGCTCAACAAGATCATGGATGCCCTACCAAATATTATTACAGCTGCGGCAATCCTAATCATTACTTACTTCATCATGCGTATGGTGACAAGCGTTATCAAATCAGTATTAGAAAACACCCAAATCAATGCCATCCCTTATAGAATTGGTATGGAAGGTCTATTTGGTGAGTCACAAGTATCTGATGTAGTAGGTAGCTTGATTATGTTCTTTGCTATGCTATTTGCCATTATCATGTCTGCTGACATCTTAGGCTTTCCTCAAATCAGTGAGATGATCACCATGTTTATCGGCTTTGGTGCTGATGTCATGTTGGGTGCGGTTATCATGGTTATCGGTTTCTGGTTGGCAAATCTGGTTGCAGGTTTTGTTGCTCAATCTGAAAGTGGATCGCACTTCTTGTCTAACATGGTTCGTGTACTTATCATGGGTCTGGTTGTTGCTATGGGTCTTAAAGCGATGGGTATCGCAGACTCTATCGTTAACCTTGCGTTTGGTCTTACTCTTGGCTCTGTGGCGGTTGCTTTTGCATTGTCATTCGGTCTTGGTGGTCAAGAAGCTGCTGCTCGTTTCTTACGCAAAATGCAAGATAAGTGTGACGCTTGTGAAGCTGAAAAAGCAGAAAAAGCGGAAGAAGTTGCTACAACTGACACTGCAACAGAAACTGCAACTAGCACCACAACCACTCATTCTGCTCTAAGTGGCAACTATGACACTGATATTAATGATGACTATAAGAGCACTGATCTATAAAGCTTTGCATAAAGTTGTACCATCATTAAGTTGACAAACTCAATACATATAAAACATAACAAAAAAGGGTAGCGAAAGGCTACCCTTTTTTTTGTGATGTTGTTATGATAGTATGAATTTTTTAATATGATTTTATTACCCTCCCCTACGCAGGCAAAGCCTTTGTCTTGCGAGCAGACGAAATGGTGTTTCGTTTTATCCGCTCTCACCTCCCAAAGGGAGGGGAGTTTCTCCCCCTTTGGGGGAGGTTAGGTGGGGGTATTTGAATTGCATAAGTTCTATTAATATGATTTTATTTTTATAAGTGTTACAAGGAAACCCCATGCCACACAAAAAATTTAGAGAGCAAACCATCGTCATCACTGGAGCAGGTTCGAGTATTGGCACTGCTACTGCCTTGGCATTTGCCAAAGAAGGAGCAAATGTGGTGCTGGTCGGTCGTCAAAAAGAAAAGCTGATCGAAATTGCCGAGATGATCCCAGAAGAAGACGAATCATGGATTCATCATGATAACCACATGACCATTACCTGTGATATTAGCAACCCAGAGCAAGTAGCAAAGATGGTATCAGCGATAAAAGAACGCTTTGAGCATATTGATGTGTTGGTCAATGATATGGGCAATGCGATACAGGACAAGCCAGTACAAGAAGCGGTTGCAAATGTATCACAGGCTATGATACCTCAGTTGATAGCCTCTAAGGGTAGTATTGTAAATGTCTGTTCTCTATTCACATTGACAGACAATAGTGAAAATATCAGCAAGCTCACAAAAACCATGGCAGTTGAGCATGGTGCAGATGGTGTTCGGGTTAATTCAGTGAGTGCTATTGGTGCTAGTATTGGTGCTAGCAATGAAGAGGAGATACAACAACTATTAGCCAAATCGCCATTACAAAGTGTTGTCACACCTGAAGACATTGCCTCAGCCATCCTATTTTTGGCAAGTGATGAAGCCAGTATGATTACAGGTGTGGATTTGACGGTTGATGGTGGCATTACTTTGAATGGATAAATGCTTTAAATGGATAAAATATGACAAAAAATATGCAAAAATCAATGCTCACAGGCAAGCCAGTTTTGCACTTTGCCCATGCTAATGGCATGCCATCAAAAGTATATCAGCCAATGTTTGAGCAACTACAGCCCTACTTTAGCATTGAGTATATTGAGCTATTTGGGGCAACCGATGGCTATGTGATTGATGACCATTGGTGCAACCTAACTCAGCAAATCATCGATAGTGTTGGCAAGGCTTGTCATAAACACAATGTCACGCAAGTGCTGGCATTGGGGCATTCTTTGGGGGCATTATGCACCATGCAAGCGATATACCGACGACCAGAGCTGTTTGCACAGGCGGTATTGCTTGATCCACCTTGGATATATGGTTTTAGCAGTTTGATTTGGCATATTGGTAAACAGCTTGATAAATTACCTAAAATGAATCACTTTTTCCTTGATAAGTTGTCACCATCTGGGCTTTCTAAACATCGTCGTGACCTTTGGGATAGCCGAGAGCAGGCAAAAGCATCCTTTGCTCGTAGTAAGTTTTTTGCCAACTTTGATCCTCGTTGCCTTGATGGTTATGTTCAGTATGGCTTAACAGAAATTAGTGAAGGTAAAAATAAAGGGAAAATTACGCTTGCCATCCCCAAGATGAATGAAGTTAGCGTATTCCGTACCAACCCATCATGGTATTGGCTCACGCCAAATGCACCACCCAAGGTGCCCGTTACCTTAGTTATCGGTACCCAAAGTAAATTTATGCTACATAAATTCCCTCATAAAATTCGCTCACGTCTCAAGATTCCTTTTGTGAATCATCAAGGTGGACATATGTTTCCGCTAGAACATCCTGAAAGTGTGGCAAAGCTGGTGCTTGAATTATATGAAAAAAACGCTTGAAAAACTTGAAAAGCCAGTGCTTACAAACCCACTATTTGCCAAACCACTATTTGCCAAAGTAGGCACAGGCATTTTAACCCTTGTTACGCTGATTATCTTCTTTGGCACCATGGTCGCGACCTTGTTTGTCGCCATTCCGCTAACCAACATATTCTCAAATATACTGGGCTTATCTTCTTATTTTCCAGCAGATACACCACTGAACCTTATGTTAAATGACGGTACGGTATTGAGTGTTTCTCTTCTGCTAAATCTAGCGGTATTTGCTTTTTATTGTTGGCTTATCTTAAAAATCCGCCATAAGAAGTTTTTGCACTATCTTGCGTTTAAGTCACTTTCTCTGAAGATGACTTTTATTTTTGTGGGAATATGGGTTCTTTTCGCTATTGCCAGTGAAGTTCTGTTTTATCTGATTGACCATCAGCCGATGGACTTTTTGAATGTGTATTATGACAGTGCCAAGCCATTGTGGTTGTTGATTTTAGGCATTGTGGTGATTGCTCCGATTTATGAAGAGCTAATATTTCGTGGGCTGTTATGGCGTGCGATTGCCGAACAGTTTGCTACTAGGCAACTGAATCAGCAACAAACGTCAATAATAGATGGAACAGATGGAGAAAGTAATGACAAAATAAACAGAGAAAGAAAAGGAGCAACAAAAATAGGAGCAATAGTCGCTACTATCATCACTGCATTACTATTTACTGGTATTCACCTTCAATATGATATGTTTGAGCTGGCTACTATCTTTACTTTGGCACTGATATTGGGATTTGCTCGTTATCGTTCGGATTCTTTGTGGTTGCCTATTTTGTTGCACATGATTAACAATGGTGTGTCTATGCTTATGTACGCTTATTTGTAATATTTTCCCGTTGTTGCCAAACCACAAACGGAATCACAATCGCATTCATCAACAAGCCATAAAGCAATGACGGCAAGGCAAATTCAGGTAAGCCTTGCGTTGTTGAGGCAAGGGGCGCAATCAATACCGCTACCGCCATACCGACACTACCATTCTGTACGCTTGTTTCAATAGCAAGCGTATATTTATCGGCAGTGGATAATTTTAAAGATTTGGTAAGGGCAATCGAAAACAACAATAACAGCAAACTAATCATAGGTAAAATAATACCTATGCTAGAAAATACATTAATCAGTGCGGTTTTTTGGGTGATAATAGTGGCAATTAACACTAAAACAAAGGCTATCGTTGCTGACTTGGCAAATGCTTGTTGATAGTGATTGATAAACTCAGTAAAAAAATGGCGTAAAGTCATACCAAGCAACACAGGAATGGTGGTTAGAATAAATAATTTTATCCCCAAACCCATAATGGAAACTTCTGCCATTGGCTGATGAAACAAGGCTTGATAAGCGGTGGCGGTTAATATTGGCAAGGTAAACACTGAAAGCAAACTTACCACCCCTGTTAAAGCGATGGATAAAGCAACATTACCGTTAATCATTTTACTAAAGAGGTTGCTCGTCACCCCTCCAGGGCAAAAGCTAATTAACATTAACCCGAAGGCGATGCTGGCAGTAGGTTGCATAATTAACACACAAGCAAGAAACACCAAAGGCACTAAAATTAGTTGATTGGTTAGCCCTACACAAAAGGCTTTTTTATGCTTTTTGATTGCGACAAAGTCTTGCAATCGTAATCCCAAACCTAGGGTAAACATAATATAAGCAAGAGCGAGAGGGATAAGTTTTGACATGGTGGGATTACTTCTTGTGAAATTTGCTTGTTATTATAACAAACTTTTTTATTCGCAAAAATTGCATTGTATTCGTCTCGTTATCTAATATTGTAAATCACCTTATTAGACTTTCTTTATCCTCATATAGCCATCGGCAACTAATAAGTTTGACAAATAACCAATGTACTAATATACTAGTACAAAGCTGATAACTAGCCACTTCCTACTTCTAGGACATATCAGCCCACTTTATAGGACATATCAATAATGACAACTCCAATGACAGACCAAACAACACCCCAAATAACGACACAAACAACCATTCCAAATCAAAACCAACTCCCCGCCTACTTTGGCGAATACGGTGGAATGTTTGTTCCCGAAATTCTAGTTCCTGTGTTATGTGAACTGGAGCAAGCCTTTATCGAGGCTCAAAACGATGACAGCTTTAAAGCAGAATTTTTCGATCTGCTCAAAAACTACGCAGGTCGCCCAACCGCTCTCACCCTTTGTCGCAACCTTACCAAAGGCACAAAAAGCAAGCTCTACCTCAAGCGTGAAGACTTACTCCACGGTGGTGCTCACAAAACCAACCAAGTATTGGGGCAGGCATTGCTGGCTCAACGCATGGGCAAAACTGAAATCATCGCCGAAACAGGAGCAGGACAACATGGTACGGCAACGGCTTTGGCGTGTGCCTTGCTTGGACTAAAATGCCGAATCTACATGGGAGCAAAAGACATCGAACGCCAATCGCCCAACGTTTTTCGGATGAAACTGATGGGAGCAGAGGTCATCTCGGTCGATAAAGGCTCAAAGTCGCTAAAAGATGCCTGCTGTGAGGCGATGCGTGATTGGGCAAGCAACTACGAAACGGCTCATTATCTCTTAGGCACAGCGGCAGGGCCTCATCCATTCCCTACCATTGTGCGTGAGTTTCAAAGAATGATTGGCGAAGAAACCAAGGCTCAAATACTAGAGCGTGAAGGACGCTTGCCTGATACCATTATCGCTTGTGTCGGCGGTGGTTCCAACGCCATCGGCATGTTTGCTGATTTTATTGATGAAGAGGAGGTGGCACTGGTTGGTATTGAACCAGCTGGCAAGGGGATTGATACCGATGAGCATGGTGCTCCTTTGGTGCATGGGCGTACTGGCATTTATTTTGGGATGAAGTCGCCACTGATGCAAGATGATGATGGGCAGATTCATGAGTCTTATTCGATTTCGGCAGGGCTGGATTTTCCCTCAGTAGGGCCTCAACACGCCCATCTACACGCCACTGGTCGAGCGACTTATGAGTCCATTACCGATGATGAGGCACTGGAGGCGTTTAGCCTATTAGCTTGTAAAGAGGGCATTATCCCTGCGTTAGAATCCTCGCACGCTTTGGCGTATGCGATAAAGCTGATTAAGGAAAACCCTGAGAAAGAGCAGTTGTTGGTAGTCAATTTATCAGGGAGAGGGGATAAAGATATTTTTACCGTTGATAAGGCGATGGGTGGGGAGATTCAGCAGTAGCGGATGGTAATTACGGAATCCTTATGCAAAAAAAGAAACCACCAAAACTACAAAAACTCAAACGCCCGTGGACCAAACGGCGTTTAAAAAATGACTACGCCAATTATAAAAGAGAATTTAAGAAAAAGTTCAAATCAAAATTCAAATTAACATTAAATCAGTAAAAATATGAGTTCTAATATAGAAAGATTTGGTAAATTTAAAACTTTAACAGTTGGTAATATTGATTATTGGTATGGTGGCGGTGGTATTGCATATCCTAACAGAACCATTGCACTGCAGACAGTTAAAGGAAACATGCGGAAAGGTAGAACCATTGGAATTATTGAAAATGATGAAATTGTTGAATACATTTGGCACAATGGAATTACTGATAATGATTTAGTTTTAAAACAATCATTGAGTAAACAATCATTGGTTGATGCTGGTAGTGGTATCATTAAATTTAATAGTGATACCGGTAAATTTGATACTGTTGATGGTCACCCTATCACTGGTGTAAATTTAATTGATAATAAAAAAATTACACTGACATACACTAATGATGAAAATGATAGTGATACAGATGATAATGGAACCATTGAATTAGATATTAGTTCTATCACTAATGATACTGTGCATGAGGTGGAATTAACAACAAATTCACAATTAAAACTTACATCAATTACTGGTGAAGAAAAATTAGTTGATTTGGTATCATTGTATAATAGGTTCACTAATGAAAATTTGTTGATTTCGTTAAATTTAAATGATTACAACAAATTAAACAACCACATAGGCATAAACTCCAAAGATGGTTCATTACAAAGAAAATTTGTAATTGATAATTTGGTTAAGAATCATGATGTTAATGGTGTTAGTATAGACGATAATGGTCGCATCACCATGGATAAAACTAATCAACATATAATTAACCATGATGGTAACTTAATCAATCAAATACCATTAAACTTATTCACCACTGATTTTATTGAAAAATTAAATTCATTGTATGGTGGTAAACAATTAGTTTTATCAATAAATTACACCAGTAACAATGCTAAAGAAATAACATTTATTGATGGTGACATTGGTAAAGAACAAATTATTCCATTGAAAACTGATGGTGTCAATGAAATAATAACATTTGATTTTACCAAATTTAATTATACCGATAATCCACTGTTTAAATTTAAAATATTTGATAATGGTAGTTTAATCATTAATGATATTAAAATTGAAGAGGGTACTGTATCAACAATAAACAAAAAAATTGATTATAATTATTACCATAAAATTTCTGGTATAAATTTAATAAAAAATGTTGTTGGTAATGTAGCGACATCCATTGAAGTATACAATAATGCTAATTACATAATGGTATTCACTGATGATGTAATACAAAAAAATCCATTACCAAAAATAACTATTAACGGTGGTAGTAATTTAGAAATACCGTTGCAAACCAATGAAACCGATAAATTTATTTGTTATGTTGATAGTGATACCAACACAACAATCATTAAATTAAAAAATATATTATTTGATAGTGTTAATGGTCCCATTGCGGGGTTAAATAATGTAACTATTACTGTTGATGGTATTAATAATTATGATATAGATTTATTGGCTTTGAAGTCCTTTCAACGTCCATTAATTGTTCATAACCCGTATTATGATGAAATCAACGGAAGCACTGAAACAGCGATAACCAATTTTAATCAAGCTTTAACTAATTATCAAAACAGTGTTACCATTGCATTAAATACAAAAGCTAATGCTGTTGATGTTTACACCAAAGATGAAACTGATTTAAAATTAGACAATAAAGCCGACAGTGATGATGTATACAATAAGGATGAGGTTGATACCAAATTGGGAACAAAAGCAAATGCTGATGATGTTTACAATAAGACAGAAGTTGATACTAAATTAGATTCTAAAGCCGACAGTGATGATGTATACAATAAGGATGAGGTTGATACCAAATTGGGAACAAAAGCAAATGCTGATGATGTCTATAATAAAACTGAAGTAGACACCATCAAAAATGAATTACAAAATAATATTGATGAAAAAGCTGATACAGAAGCAGTCCAAAATTTAATCGATAATTCCAAAAATATTGCATCATTAAGTGTAACCGGCACAAATAATAAAAAAGTTACCATTACGATGACTGATGGTACAAAATTTGAAGCATCTTTTGTTGATATTCAAGGTACAGATGGTGCTGTTGTTGATACACAAATTAATGAAGCAGAATTTGATTCAACCAATGGTGTATTAACATTAACAACTACTGATGATAACACTGTAACAGTTACATTAGACGGTAGATATGCGTTGATTGCTAATACTTATACAAAGACAGAAGTCGACACGAAGTTATCCGGTAAGGCTGCGAGCAATCATAATCATGACGGTGCTTACTATACAAAGACAGAAGTCGACACGAAGTTATCCGGTAAGGCTGCGAGCAATCATAATCATGACGGTGCTTACTATACAAAGACAGAAGTCGACACGAAAGTTAATGAAAAAATTGATAAGGAATTAGCATTCAAATCTGGTAATCACCACATATATGATGGTTTTTATATATATAAAAATATAAAAAGTTTTAATTTTCCACCGGTTCCAGAAAATTTAAAGGATAAAGTTGTATTTAAAGCACTAGTGAAAGATGCTGAAGGTGGTAATTTTAAATTTAATGATACAAATTTACCCGCAATAAACGGTGCAGATGATGAATTAAAATGGTATTATTTTAATGTTCCGGGTAGTGCTGTTAAAACTAAAGAAGATAATGTTATTAGTTTTGATGGTCATGCTGATGGAATAAAAATTTATGATTTAATTATTGATTATAATTATGATTCAATTGTTGATTCAAATATAACATTAAAAGATTCAAATAATACAATTAAATTTACCGGTAAATCAATAAAATTTGATTCTAATGATTTTATTATCAACAGTCAAGGATTGATAAAAAATGTCAATAAATATGATGTTTTCAAATATCATTATTCTGTTAATGATAATACATGGTATCGATTGGTTAAATTTAAAAATAAATCATCATTTTTAATTCATGTTCAAACATCAAAATCTAGTAACCACACAAATGCAACATTTTTGGTTGCATATAATTATGAGAGAACAAATATAACCCAATTAAGTTATGGTAATTATGATGGAGGTTTAGGTTTCGATAAAGTTGCCATTTATAAAAATGACAATGTTTATCAATATGCACATTTTTTTGTGCATATTAAAGGTGCTGATTATGTTGAATTTTCAGTGCAGGGATTTGGATTACAAAATCAAGTTCAACCCGAATTAGATTTTGGAGGATTTTTGGATGGATATACAAAAATTGCTGAAATAACTGATTTAACAAAAGGTTTACAATCAACAAATGTAGATTATTTAGTGAAAAAACATTCTAACACATTGGAAGGTTTTGAAGCAGATGGTGTAACAATATTAGCCGGTAAAAATAATGAATTAAATTTTAAATCAGGTGGCAATAATAACGTATTGTATTTTGGTTATAGACAAATTTTAAGTGGTAATATTGATAAATTAGCAACAAAAGTTGCACCATGGTATCATCATAATGGTACCGGATTTGTTCCTTATTGGCATAAAAGCAATGATGGTGCGGGGTCTGGATTAGATGCTGATTTACTTGACGGCAAACAAGGTTTGGATTATTTAGATAAAACAATGACAATATCACAAACAATTAAAGGTGTTGTTAAATGTCATTCAACGAATAGAGCAGCCGGAATGTATGGTGAATATGATTCACATAAAATTGGTCACATTTGGTCAATAGGTGATAATTATAAAATACACAAAGATGGTGCAGATTTTGGTAATATTTATGGTTTAGCATACAAACATGTCAATAATTCAACTGGCGGTAACATGGCCGGTAGACATCAAGCAGTTTGGTGTAATAATGGTTACCCCAGAGCTGCAATGGGATATGATGGTATGTGGGTAAAAACTGCATATGCGTTTGGAAATAATAAAAAAATAACTAATGATGATACTCACATTTATTATGACGGTAAAAAATTAGTTTTTGATGATTCACCGTTGTTCCAGAAAAAAATAAAAATTAAGGGCACAAAAGCTTGGGTTGAATTTTTCAATGCGAGTAACAATTCATCTAAGGGTGATATAGCAGTTGGAATTATTGGTGACAATTTTACAATATTTAAACCAGAAGATTCAGATAAAGTAATGTTCCAAGTGAAAGATGATGACGCTGCTTATGTATTTGGAGTAAAAGTTTTAACTGAAAATACCGGAATTAGAAAAAATTATTCTAGTAATCAAATTTTAACTGGTACATTGACAGCACCAAACTTTATTTTATCGTCAGATGAAAGATTAAAAGAAAATATTGTTGATTTTGAATCGGATTTCCCACGAATTAAATTAAATTTAAAGCGATATAATTACAAATCTGATGAAACAAAAACACCATATATTGGTGTAATAGCACAAGATTTAGAAGAATCTGGTTTAGGTGAATTTGTTGAACAAGATGAAAACGGAATGAAATCGGTTAAATATATCCAATTACTTCTTGCTAAAAATCACGAATTGGAACAACGAATAGACCAATTAGAAAAAATAATTAAACAAAAATTTAGCTAATGAGATTCGATATTTATGACTTATTTTTTGATGAGAACGGTTATTTGTGTTTATTCGTAAATAAAAATCGCGGAACAAATTATCCTTCCAATTGGCATCCAAATTATTTTAGATTTAGAACTTTAAATATATATATTAAAGATTCTAGTGATAATTTAGTTAAATCATTTCATAGTGATTTCAGTGGAAGTGTGCCGGGTAATGATGCTGATTATTATACTGGTTATCATGTTATTAAAGAATGGTATAATGATTTAGAATATGATAGACGGATGCGTTTTGATATATCAAATTTTTCCGATTATTATCCGTTAACTAATGGTAATTATATTGAATATAGTTTTAGGTATGAGGTAACAGATAAAAATACTGGTCAAATAACTAATCAATATTCTGATTCACGTTATATAACTAATATTAACACTGGTCAAGGATTTTCAGCAAAAATTAACATTTCTGGTAATGATTTATTAGCAGTAAAAAATGATATTTATTCGCATATTAATTTATCATTAAATAGTTTAGATGATATCAAATCAAAATTGAATGAAAATCCACCATTTAATTATAATGGATTATCATTTGAAAAGAATTTATTTGGAACTACTGATGTTAATAGTTTACAAAGTATCATTGATACAGCTGGTTATAGTCAATCACTTGATTTAAATGATGAATCAAAATTAGCTGATTATATTTATTTCTTTGTTACTTCTGGAAATGATTATAATATTTATGTTAGGATTAATGGTGCAGCTTTAAAATCAATGGGATTTGAAACTATTGAATTTGGTTTCAATGATTTTTATATTTATCAAAATGGTGGAGTAGTAGTAAATCATTTTACTCATGCTGGTGCTGGTCATTTTATACACTGGAATGTTACATTAGAAAATTCAACAAATCAAGTACATCATTTTGCAGATTATTATATAGATATTGGGTTATGGCAAGATGGTGATAAAATTTACAATACTTTTTATCTAAAAGGTGTCGGTAAAAATTATTCATTTGCAAAAGGTAAATTTTTAAAAATTGAAATAGAAAATATATAAAATAAAATGGGAATAAGAAAAATCATACACAGTGTTGACAAAGTTCGACAACACACAGATAATAAATATTATTTTGTTCAACGCGAAATAAAAGAATTTATTGATATTGGTGATAATTTTAAAATAATTTATGCGGAATCAATATTTGATAAGTTTCAAAATTCGGAAGGTAAAGTTTGCCAAGAAACTATAAGGGAATTTAGTGAAAAATCAATAGAATTGAATCCAATTCATTTAAATTATTTCTTTAAAAAATTACAAACACCAATACAACCATCTGATAATTTCACAGAAAAATTTAATATTTTACAAACACAAGCATTATTGGTTGATACAATAAGTCAAAATAATGGGAAAGGTAGATATGGTACAATTAAATGGATAATACCAACAGAATCTGATATCATATTAGACAAATAATTTATAATAATTTAAAATTTTTTAAAATGGAAAATAAAAATAACAAAAATACTGATAAAAAACAATCAAGTAAATCAGAAAAAGAAAAATATGTAAATTTAAACGAAGACAGCAAAAAACACGAACACAACGATGCTGAATTTGAAAAATTACGCAACGCCCAGCAAAAAAGATAAATTCAATAACATGAGAACTAAAACCGGAATATAATTAATAATAAAGATAAATTCAATAGATGATTAAGTTTAGCGAAGCTAAAATTAATTGAATTTATCGATAAACAAAAAATCAATAAAAATTGTTAGTAGATTTTATTCAGAAACAAAATTTAATTGAAATTTCTTATATTGATGATAACCATAATATAGCAATAAAAGATATATTGCTTAAAGATGGGTATTATAATTATGTGAAAGCTGAAGATTTTGAAGAGTCGATACCAAACCTTCGAAGTTTTTATGGACATAAAATCAAAAAAGAACCAGCAAAAAGATTCAGGAATCATAATATTAATGAGTTTATTAATTATGATTTAAAAATTAATTATCCGGAATTTTTTGATGAAATTAATAAATTAAGATTACCGAAACCATTTTCTGTTGATATAGAAGTTTTACCAACAGATGAAAATGGATATAGTCATCAAACTGAAGCTTTAAACCCAATAACATCAATTTCCATTACTGATGATAAATTGAATTCATTACAATTTATTGTTAAAAATGAAAATAAACCAACAATTGATGAATCAGATAATGTCATCATAAGGAAATATGTCCAAGATATTTTAGGTAAAGATTTCGATAAAAACTTAAATATAAGAGTTTTTGAAACCGAACGAGAAATGTTAATGACATTTCTTGAAACCATTAGAAAATATTTTACATCAATAATTGGTTGGAATTTTATTGGTTATGATTGGACTTATATTGATAATCGTTGTAAACGAATTGGATTAGATGTGAAATTAGCATCACCAAAAAACAAAACCAAAATAAAAAAGATTAAACCCAATCGTAAAAATAAAAGTTTAGATGTTAGTTGGTCTGTTAATTTTCCGACCCATAGAATCATTGCAGATTATATGCAAATGTTTAAAGATTCATTGATTTATAATAATTTGGGTTCATATAGTTTGGATAATATCAGTAATACAATTTTACATACTGGTAAAGTTAGTTATGACGGTAACCTTCGAACATTATATGAAACAAATTTTTTGAAATTTTTGGCTTATGGTTTTGTTGATACTATACTTGTAATGATGTTACATCATAAAACAAAACTTTATGATGTAGATTTTTTCGAAAGTTACATGAATAAAATACCATATTTGATGATTTCTCAAAACGGTATCAGTAATGCTTTGATTTATAATCAATTACGTGAAGAAAATAGATTTTTATTGACCGAAGAATTCAATGATTATCCAAAACAACATTATCCGGGTGGTTATGTAAAATTACCGATTAAAAAGGTTATCAATGCTGTTATAGGTTGTGATTATTCAGCTCTATATCCCAATACAATGTTGACATACGGAATAACACCGGAACGATATGTGGATAGTATTCGCATAAATGAGCAAACAAAACAACCATTAAATGAAAATGAATTGCAGAAATGGTTACGTTATAAAAACCAAAATTGCATTTTAACACCAACTGGTAGAATTTATGCGAAAAATAATGATAAAAACATTGAGGAATATGGACTTTATCTGAAAATTGAAAAACGCAAACAAGATGAACGAGCTATTTTCAAAAAAGTCAAACAAAATATATACCTAAATGTATTGGATAAAATCGAAGAAAAACTAAAGGAAATTTAATTTCGGTTGAATCTAATGAAGCAACGCGTAATTAGATGAATACCAAATTTCCTGAAAAATAAGAAAAACTGAATAGTTTGGATTAGTTGAGCAATCAATAAAAATTAAAATAATGACCGAACCAAAGCAAAGAGAAATAGTTGAAGATTTACGTTTAATCGATGAATCTATAGTTTTAAAAACTAAAATTGATAGAATTAATGAATTAATTGAATCAGAAAAATTTAATTCATATTATTACTATGAAAAATTGTTGGTTTTTAGACAATTAAATTTATTGGAAAATGAATTATCAACTGTAATGCGTTTAATTCAATTCAATCCACGTGAAATTAAACCACACGAACAACGTTTATTTGATGAACATAAGGAATTGAAAGAAAAAATTGACAATTTACGAGGATATTTAGATAAATTTGACACAAAAAACATTATTGATGAACAAAATTATCAAAATACTTTAATATTAAGACGACAATTAGACGTGATGATTCAATATGAAAAAATATTGATGCAACGAATTAACAAAATATAAAAATTTTTTAGGAAATAACACGTTTTCGTAATTGTGACGCTTGTCGAAGACAAGCTCACTTTTGTCGAAGACAAAATTAGAAAACAATGGCAAATACTGACAACGAATGCGCTCATTTAGAAATTGGTAATTTAACTTCGAAGGATTTTGATGATGTGGTTAACATACAATCAAAATTACAGGAAAAAATTGGAACAGATTTCAGTAAAATGAAATTATATGAAATTGCTGTTTTTTGGATGAGTAATGCACACGCAGAAAATGATGAATTTGGGGAAATGATTGATGCTTTGGGTGGAATTAATGATGGTATAGGTAATGGTGTATGGAAGTGGTGGAAACAAGACAATAAAAAAGCAAAAAATATGACCATTAATGATTTAAGTGAAAAAGATTTATTGGAATTGAAATTTGAAATTGTCGATAAATTTCATTTTTTCTTAAATTATATGGTTAGCATTGGAATGACTGGTTCAGAATTATTTAATATGTATATGAGTAAAAATTCTGAAAATTTTAATCGACAAGAAAATGGTTATTAATTTTAATTTTTGAAATTATAAACCATAGTAAATAAAAAAATAACAATAAAAAATAAAAAATTATGCCTGATAACGATATTTATTTAGATGACCAAAATCCAGAAGAAAATACATCTGGAACTGAAAATACTGAAACATCCGGTACTGATACAGAAACAGAAACAACCGGAAGCGAAACAACTGATACAGAAAACACCACCGGTGAAATAATCAATGATGAAATAGTTAATGTTGTTAACGACGCAGCTGATGCTGTTGCTGAAGATACTGATGAAAGCGGAAGCAGCGACGAAAGCACTACTGATACCTCAGAAACAACTACTGATAGTGGTAATGTTGATAGTGGGAGTGACACAGATAGCGGAGACAATAAAACGGAAGAAACTACCGGTGATACTGATGTAAATGATGATACCACAACTGACACAGATACCACGGATTCAGAAGATAAAACAGATGAAGGTGATGATAGTAGTGATACAGATGATACCGGTGATACAAATACTGATACTGTAGATGACACTGATTCTGGAAATACAACAGATACAGACACAGATTCAGATGATGACACCGATGATACTAACACTGATACTACTGATTCAGCTGATGAAGACCCAAAAGATTTGAAGGGTTATGTAAATAAGCATTATGATAACTTTGTCGCTTTTGGAATGGTTTTTGATAAGGAAAAATTAGACCCAAAAGATTTCATTGATACATTGACAAAATATGGTATCACAACAAAAATTCATGCTAAAGCTTTAGAAATGGCCCAAGGAGAAGTTAAAGAAGGTGGTGATGATGAAAATGGACCAATAACAACTGGAGAAATAGCACAAAACGGATAGTTTTAAGTTAACAACGATGAAAAAATATTTAGATAAACATGGATTAATTGTCCTGATGAGTTGGATAAAAACTAACTTTGGACGAGTTAAAACTGTAAACAATAAAAAACCAGATAAATTTGGTAATGTTGACATTACAGTTAATACTGCTATAGATGAATCCAAATTTGCTAAGAAAAATCATCGTCACCCAGTTAATGATATAGATTGTAAAGTGAGTTTTTTAGCTCACTACAATCTTTTTAAACAATAACAGTAATTTGATAAAAATTATGATTAATGAGCGTAGCAAATTAAGCATTTAAATTACGATAAAATAACAAAAGTTTTAAAAATTTTAATAAAACAAAATAAAAAAATATAATGGAACAAAAAATTATAGCTTTAGCACAACAAATTGGTGCGGATATTAGATTATTACGTAATGGTCAAGGTGATTTAACAGCATTACAAACACAAGCAAAAGGTAATTTAGTTGCAGCCATTAATGAGTTGAGAGGTGCATTGGCAACATCTGGTGTACAAATCGATGATAACGCTGCAACAACAGTAACAGATAAAACATTATCAGTATCAAAAATTAATTCAGTTGTTAATGCAGCGGTTAATGCAATGAAAACTGATTTATTGGGTACTGATGTTAATGAGGCACTTGACACTTTCAAAGAAATACAGGAAGCATTAAACAATGACCCTGATTTTGCAACAACTTTATCGACATCATTAAGTAATAAAGTTGACTTTTCAAAAGCTCAAACATTAACAAGCGAACAAAAACAACAAGCTTGTGAAAATATAGGAATTGGTAATCCAGAACATAATTATGTTCAAGATTATACAACAGCACGTGACGCTTAAAAATTATAAGTATGTCAGTAGAAACAAATATTTCTAATTTATCAAAGAAAATTGGCAAAGATGTCAATTTCCTTTTGATTAGAATGAGTTGGATTGAATTGTGTGCTTCTTCAGTAATAGAACCAGAAATTGTTGAAGAGACAGATACAAAAATAATTACTCGTTACAACAATGGTAGTACTGATTATTTTAGACATGTATCTAAACCATACCAAAATCAATCTGATTATTTTTACATCAAAAATCAATCAAACGAAGATGTAATAATAGCCCAACGGGTACATTCAAAAATACCTTCAAAATTATAAAAAAATTAATGAATAATGAGTATATCAAATTTTAATTTACAACCAAGTCCGATAATAGAAGTAAGTAGTATTATTGAAGCTAATGATAATTCTGAAATTGATGGGGAAACATTATTCATAAAAGCCGGGGGAAGACTAAGAGCAAGTGTTGGAAAAAAATTAACAATCAAAAATACACAAATTAAATTAGATTCGCAGACACTTTGGACTGGTTCAACTAAAAATTGGAATGATGCAGTAATAAGTATTGGACCAAAAGGTACAAATGGTGAAGTTGAATTTATTAATTCAATAGTTCTTTGGGATAATTATCACCAAAGAGAAAACATGTTTTTAACTAAACTCATTGATTCCAAAATTATTGAGGCGGAAAATTCAGCAAGTGTCTTTTGTTATTCTGGTCAAAATTCTCATTTGGAAAATTGTTTATTTCAAGGGATAAAAACATGGGAAATATTTGCACCACCAGCGATTGCATCTGGAATTACAGTACAAAATACTAAAAATGGTTATTTAAATTGGGAAGCCGGAAGATTGGATTTTATCGGTTTTAGACCCATTAATGTACAATTTCATTGTTGGTTAGGTAATGGTAATGGTGGTAATAATAAAGTTTACCATTGGAATAATCACCCAGATTTTGACAATACCAAATTAGCAATAATGAATGATAAAAATGAATACTGGGAAGGTTATACCTTTGCACCACAATTCATTGATAGAGATTCACGTGAAAAAGTTGAAAATGTTAAAATCGATTATTTTTCTAATTTAAATACAGGTGAAGGAACAGAAAAAGTTTTAATTGCCGAATATACCACAAATAGTAATGGATTGATGCAGGGAACTTATGATTCCAAATACCAACAAAACACAGCAAATCAATTAAGAGATGTTTTATACATTTTAACTGGTAAAATTAATGTTACAGCATCTGGTGCATACTTTAATGATAACGGTTATGCAAAGAAAAGATATGATGTTGTAACTATTGATACCGCATTAGAAATAAAATCATACGCACATAAATCGGTTGATGATTATGATTCAAAAACAAAAAATATTGAATTCACAGCACCGATGGGTGAATTAAATTCCGATTACTCAGTTAAAAAATATTTTAAATTCAATTTAGTTCCAGACAGAGCAATAAAAAATCATAATATGTCTGAAATTGCAGCATTAACAATATTGGATGAATATACCCTTTATGATAGATTAAAATATGAATGGTATGATAAAAATGATTTTCCGTTAGTAACTAAAGACGGTAATATAGTGGATTTCGGTGATGTTAATATTAATATTGTTAAAGATGGTGATATCGTGTGCAATTATAATAAATCTACCAATACAATAACGATAAAATTCAGTGATTATTTAGATAACATTAAAACTACTGGATTAGTTAACGGTAAAGAATTAATATCAGGTGGTATTGTTGATGATACACAAGATTCTGTTTTAAAAGAAGTTGAAAATCGTAAATTACGTGTAATCAACCCAAATACAGACGAATTAATTTATGAGGGTACGATGTATGGTTTTAAATTAGCTGAATTACCTACAAATCCTGTTAAAGTGTTTGGTAATTTTGATGGTACTTGGTTAGAAAGAAAAGAATTGATTACATTACACAAAGATATCAATAAAGTAGATTTTGGTTTGGTTGGTCAATTAGCATCATTACCACATGATATTTGGTATTACAAGGAACGAACACTTAATAAATCACTGTTTAAATAACCTATTTAATAAAAATTTTTTGGAAAATAAATATAATCAACAATAAATTAATAAAAAATCAATAAAAATATTATAAAAATGTCAGATGCACCGTTAAATATTATGACTCAAATTAAGATTGAAAATTTTAATTTGAGTCTATTTAAACAACTTATCAATGAAAGTTTAAATACCAATACCCAATTGATGTTAGAAATTGGTTCAGATTTTATAAAATCATTATCGATAACACCAACTAACACATTAATGAAAATTGCTTATAGCCCGTTTGGAGATTTCTGCAATGAAAATCAACCAACTATACAAAATAAATTTAATTTATATGTTTTGGTTGGGTCTAATTTCAAAAAGTATTTGGATATTTATTCAGAATTGAAACAAACAAATGTAACTTTTTATGTTAATGTTGACCAAAATAATACAAATAAAAATATTGCAGAAAAAATTGAATTAACCGGTAAAACAAAATTTAATACTGATATTTCAACAACATTTTTATTGACATCTTCAGAGGTTATAGTTTCAATAGTTGATGATTATTCAACAGTTATTGATAAATTAAATTTTGAAGAAAATTATTCGACATTCACATTGGATAAGAGTAATTATGGTGAAGTTGTTGGTTTGGTTAAAGATTTACATTCAACGATAGCAACAAATCATAACTATGTTGAATTTAACATTAACAATTCAGAAATAAAAATTTCTGATAAAGTATTCAATGTTAAATTTGATGGAATCAATGAAATGAAAGAAAATGAAATCAATTTTAAATTGTTTAAGAATGATTTCAAAGTATTGGGTAAACATAATTGGTTAATTGGAACAAATCAATCATCAGATAAATTAATTTTAATGTCCAATATTGTACCAATAGATGATAAAGATAAGAAAATCATTGTTGGTGTGATAATGAATAAAGTTAATAATGCAACAGAAATTAGCAACAATCCAGATGATTATGATAATGAATCAGATTTCGGATTGGATTTGACAGACTATTCGGACATAATATAAAACAAATTAAATGAATAATAAATTAACGGAAGATTACGATTTATTCATTTCAACATTTGAACAAAAATTAGAATCAGCCAAAACAAAAGAAGAATTATTAACATTAAAGGAACGAGCAAATGAATTATTAGCTCAATACAGTAATTTGGAATTAACAGTAAAACGTGATTCCAATTCATTGTATGGTACATCAGCTAATGAATTTTTTTCATTGAAAGATTATAATGTCAGTACAGATATTACCATGTCAGCTAAACATTCAACAGTTATCGTTGATATAGCGATAAATAAATTTTTTACTATATGGGCAGATAATCCATCAATAGTAGAAAAAATAAAAAGTTTTTATCCCAATGCTACTGTTACAAATAATGTTAATTATGTAATTGATACTGAAACCGATTTATGTAATTACGGTGATACAGATTCCCGTTATATTGATTTGGGTATGATTTATCAATTAATAAATGTACCAATACCAAATGATGACATTGAATTATCAGATTTCGCATTATTAATTGTCGATAATTACATCAATAATATAATTGCTGATACAATTCGACAAGAATGTGAATTTCGTAATGCCAATTTTGGTTATTTGAAAATGACTCATGAAGTTACAGGTAGAGTTTGTGCTTATATGGGTAAAAAACAGTATATAATGACTTTGATTTGGAAAGACGGAAAACGAATCAACAGAAAATTAAAGTATACTGGTATTGAATTGAAAAAAGGTTCGATTTCACCAAGATTAAAAGGTATAATTCGGGTAGTTATTGAAAAGTTTTTTATTGAAAATAAAAAATTCGATATAATAGCAAAAGAAATTAAAGGACTTTTTAAGTATATAATTACAAGACAAGAACGTTCATTAATCTATGAAATTACAACAGTTAATGAATTAGATTTAATAAAAAAGAATGAAAATGGTGTATATGAATCCAGTAAAGGCCACATACAACATAAAATAGCATGTTTTTGGTATAATTTTATCGAAAATAAATCGGAATATCAAAGACCATTTGAAGGACAAAAAATGAATTGGTATTATGATGAATATGGTAATACAGTGGGTGTTCCAGATGATGTTGATATAGATAAAGTTAAAAATTTACCTAAACCGGATTATGTTCGAATGTTAAAAAAGATTTTTATCAAAAACATTTTAAAGTATATAACAAAATTTCAAAAT
>PDWJ01003501.1_pt1 | contig 32446 bp, 27 predicted proteins | sample 1430881 | NCBI WGS metagenome assembly PDWJ01 (sample SAMN01162460, study PRJNA174530) | Oral metagenome, whole genome shotgun sequencing project. | biome: Marine environment; feature: Marine mammal; material: Swab sample of the gingival sulcus; isolation source: swab sample of gingival sulcus...
CCCGTCTCAAAATAACGGGGGTACGGTACGGGTATGATACTATTTGGCTGCATCAGCCCAGGTCTTGATGAGCTCGTCATAATCAACGGTCACACCTTGAGGTTTCTCGTTAGCAAGTTTTGCTTTTGGAGAACCTGGCATATTCAGCCATACAGAAGCATCCTGTGGTTTGTTGAGTTTAGGACCACATTCGCCCTGAATTCCGGCACGCTCAAGACGCTGCAGTACCTTATCCTGCTGTTTGGCAAGAGAATCCATAGCTTCCTGAGGAGTTTTGTCTCCAGTTACCGCGTCAGCAACATTTTGCCACCAGAGCTGGGCCAACTTTGGATAATCCGGGACATTGGTTCCGGTTGGAGTCCACTGAACACGGGCGGGGGATCTGTAAAATTCTACGAGACCACCAAGTTTCGGCGCACGCTCGGTAAAGGACTTGTCGTTAATGTCACTCTTACGAATAGGAGTCAGACCAACGTGGGTCTTCTTCAGGGAAACAGTCTTGGAAACAACAAACTGTGCATAAAGCCATGCAGCCTTACGACGATCAAGCGGGGTAGACTTCAAAAAAGTCCAGGAGCCGGCATCCTGATAGCCAAGCTTCATACCTTCCTCCCAGTACGGTCCACGTGGGGAGGGAGCCATACGCCATTTGGGATTGTCGTTTTCATCAACAACAGGAGTACCTGGTTTGGCCATATCAGCGGTAAACGCTGTATACCAGAAAATCTGCTGGGCAATAGCACCTTGGGAAGGTACCGGTCCCGCTTCAGAGAAGGTCATACCAGCGGCTTCAGGTGGTGCGTATTTCTTCAACCAGTCAATATACCTGGTAAGAGCGTAAACCGCTGGAGGTGCATTGGTAGCACCGCCACGCTCAACGGTAGAACCAACAGGACGGCATCCTTCCACACGGATACCCCATTCATCCACAGGGAGACCGTTAGGGATACCCTTATCCCCACCGCCAGCCATGGAGAACCAGGCATCGGTAAAACGCCAGCCCAGAGATGGATCCTTTTTACCATAATCCATATGGCCGTATACTCTCTTGCCATCAATTGTCTTCACTTTTTCGGTGAAAAATTCAGCGATATCCTCGTATGCAGACCAGTTTACAGGAACACCAAGATCGTAGCCGTATTCTGCCTTGAATTTCGCCTTGATTTCAGGATTAGTAAACCAGTCGTAGCGGAACCAGTAGAGATTAGCAAACTGCTGGTCCGGGAGCTGATAGAGCTGTCCATCAGGACCGGTGGTAAAGGAAATACCCATGAAGTCGTCAAGATCAAGACCGGGGTTGGTTACCGCCTTACCTTCGCCTGCCATCCATTCAGTGAGATTAACCGCCTGCTGATAGCGAAAGTGGGTACCAATAAGGTCAGAATCGTTGATGTATCCATCGTAAATGTTTTTATTGGACTGCATTTGGGTCTGCAGTTTCTCGATAACATCCCCCTCACCGATGAGATCGTGGGTTACCTTGATACCGGTGATTTCTGTAAAAGCCTTTGCGAGAGTTTTGGACTCGTATTCATGGGTTGTAATGGTCTCGGAAACAACCTTGATTTCCATACCCTTGTATGGCTCTGCAGCCTTAATGAACCACTCCATCTCTTTCATCTGCGCTTCTTTTGAAAGGGTGGAAGGCTGGAATTCCTTGTCTACCCAACTCCTTGCCTCATCCATACCTGCCTGAAGTCCGCCAGGACCGGCGAGCATAGCGGCCATGGCTGTTGCCGTTGCGAGCTTTTTGATCATCGATCATTCTCCTCTATTGTTTTACGATTTACCTGCTGCCCTGTTGACAGGAACGGCAGAATGAAAAAACGAACAGCTACCCCGGATTTCCCATGGAAAAACAAAAAAGCTCATAAGAAATTCGGGCTACTACAGCACTACCAACAACCTCAATCATAGAGATCAAGACTGAGTCAAACCCATCGAAACACACATAAACCATAAACTAATGATAGCCCAAAAGCCCACCATAAACTGAGACTGGCAAAAAATGCAAGCCAGATGATATGAATATAGGCGGAACCCAGAAGAGTAACAAAAAGACGGTCTCCCCTGGTGGTCTCAAAACGTAATACACCTCTGCGGGGACTCCCTCCCGGAGACTTTAACTCCCAAAGGGTCATACACACAAGTATGCAGAAAATAGTTATAAAAAATATTGCCGTGGGCCTGGTCCAGGCCATCCAGCTGAGATTCATGGTATCCTCCTTTATACACGACCAAGGGCAAAACCCCTGGCAATATGATTACGCACAAACCAGATAACCAGGGCACCTGGAAGAATGGTCAGGACACCGGCAGCGGCAAGTACACCCCAGTCGAGACCGGATGCGGATACGGTACGGGTCATAATCGCTGAAATCGGTTTTGCGTTAACTGCGGTCAGGGTTCTTGCAAGCAGCAGTTCAACCCATGAAAACATGAAACAGAAGAAGGCGGTCACACCGATTCCTGAAGCAATGTTCGGAATAAAGATTTTGACAAAAAATCTCGGCCAGGAATACCCATCAACAAAGGCTGTCTCATCAATCTCTTTTGGAATACCGGACATAAAACCTTCCAGAATCCAGACCGCCAGCGGCAGGTTAAAGAGACAATGGGCAATGGCCACCGCAATATGGGTATCGAACAATCCGATGGAGCTGTAAAGCTGGAAAAAAGGCAAGGCAAAAACGGCAGGCGGCGCCATACGGTTAGTGAGCAGCCAGAAGAACAGATGCTTGTCGCCCACGAAGGAATACCGGGAAAATGCATAGGCCGCCGGCAAGGCAAAACATACCGAGATGACAACATTAATAGAAACATAAATCATGGAATTAATGTAGCCCGAATACCATGAAGAATCGGTAAAGATCACCATGTAGTTATCAAAGGTGAGATTTTGCGGCCAGAGACTGAAAACTGAAAGAATTTCCTCATTGGTTTTAAGGCTCATGTTAACAAGCCAGTAGATCGGCAGCATGAGGAAGATGATATAGAGTGTTGGTATAATCCATTTGCCGCGCATATCAGTTACCTCCATTAGAGCTTTCTTCCCCAATATTGCTCATCACAGTGTAAAATACCCAGCAAAGCAGGAGAATAACAAGAAAATAAAGAAGAGACATGGCAGCAGCCGGTCCAAGATCAAACTGGCCAATAGCCATCTTCACCAGATCAATTGACATAAAGGTCGTGGAATTGCCAGGCCCTCCGCCAGTAATTACAAACGGCTCGGTATAAATCATAAAACTGTCCATAAAGCGAAGCAAAACAGCGATAAGCAGCACCCGCTGCATTTTGGGAAGCTGAATGTAGCGAAATATTGAAAGTTTAGATGCGCCATCAATCTTTGCCGCCTGATAATAGGCATCAGGAATTGAACTGAGCCCTGCATAGGAAAGCAGCACCACAAGGCTCGTCCAGTGCCACACATCCATCACAATAATAGTTATCCAGGCAGCAACGGGATCCTGAGTATAATTATAATCAACCCCAAGGGAGGCAAGACTATAACCCAGCAGACCGATATCCACACGGCCAAAGATCTGCCAGATGGTTCCAACCACGTTCCAGGGAATGAGCAGAGGAAGTGCCATGGTGATTAAACACACAGGAACTCCCCAGCCTTTTTTGGGCATCGCAAGAGCAATGGCAATCCCCAGGGGAATTTCAATTGCCAGAATTATGGCAGAAAAACAAATTTGTCTGAAAAATGCGTCGTGAAAACGCTCGGAATGAATGATATCCCTGAACCAGTCCATACCGACCCAGAAAAACTGGTTGTTGCCAAAGGTATCCTGGAAGGCATAGTTCACAACGGTCATAAGCGGGATTATGGCACTGAAGGCGACCAGAAGAAAAACCGGCAGAACCATAAACCAGGCTTTTTGATTTACTTGCTTTTGAATCATTTAGCTACTCCTGATACAAGATGGTCGTTTGCGTAAATATGGGTGTACCTGGTGTCGAACTGCAGGCTCATTTTACCTCCCACAGCAGCAGAGAATTCATCCATAACAACGTTAAATTCCTTTTCTCCCTCGTTAAGCCGCACCCGGATAATCTTATACCGTCCAATATCATCTATTTTGGTAATAGTTACCGGAAGTCCCGGCTGCTTATTATCTTTCAATTCAAGATGCTCGGGACGAACCCCAACCTCAATTTTTGCATCAGCTGGCGGGGCAGTGTAGGTGCAGTCCAGCTCAAGCTCATACCCTTCAAGGACAACCCGATCCCCTTTCAGTTCACAGGCTGCTATATTCATCCCGGGAGAACCGATAAAATACCCGACAAAGGTGTGTTCAGGCCGCTCGAAAAGCGCTTCCGGGGAACCAACTTGAACAATTTCTCCTTCATACATAACAATTACTTCATCCGCAAAGGTCAGGGCTTCGGTCTGATCATGGGTCACATAGATCATGGTGAAATCAAACTGCTTGTGGAGATATTTCAGCTGGGAACGAAGCTCCCATTTTAATTGCGGATCAATTACCGTAAGAGGTTCATCAAAGAGAATGGCATTAACCGATTGACGGATTAATCCACGGCCAAGAGATATCTTCTGCTTGGCATCAGCAGTTAAGTGCCGGGCCTTGCTGTATAGATCCTTTTCCAGACCAAGCATCCTTGCCAGTTCAATAACCCGCGGTTCAATCTCCTCTTTGGTTCTGCCTCTGTTTTTCAAGGGAAAGGCGAGATTTTCAAAGACAGTCATTGTGTCATAGATTACCGGAAACTGAAAAATCTGGGCTATATTTCTCTGCTCGGTGGGCAGCCGGGTTACATCCTCATCGTTAAAAAGCACCTGTCCCCTGGTTGGCACCAGAAGACCGGAAATAATATTCAGCAAGGTTGTCTTCCCACAGCCTGAAGGCCCAAGCAATGCGTAGGCACCTCCATCCCGCCAGGTAAGATCCAGTTTTTTTAGAGCATAATCATCTGGATTCTCCGAGTACCCGGTATACGAATGTGCAATTTCTTTTAATGTAATATTGGCCATTTGCTTCTCCCTTTATACGCCGGCAACAGTTTCCGGCGTTACAACCAGAGACTCGTTTCTGTCAAAGACATAGAACGTTTGCGGATCAAGATAAATTTCTATGGTCTCGCCCACATCAAAATTATGAATCCCGGAGGCGAGCAGTACCCAGCGGACCCCTGCGACATCAACGTGTACATAACTTTCAGAACCAGTAATCTCGGTAACCGCAACCTTTGCCTTCACTTTGATATCATCTTCTTTTCTACGCTCCAGATAGAGGTTATGAGGCCGAAAGGCAATCGTGTAATCATCATCGGGCAGCTGTGGCAACTTCCCGATAACCGGGACATCAACGTGACTCTTGTAAAGCATCTTATCGTTGAGCTTGGTCACAGGAAAAATGTTCAAGGGAGGATCAGAAAGAGTCCTGGCTGTAATGAGATTATCAGGCTTCATGAACACATCAATCGTCGGCCCAAACTGGGTCACTCTACCCTCATGCAGAGTGGCAGTGTTGCCGCCAAGCAGCAACGCCTCTGAGGGTTCCGTGGTGGCATAGACAAAGATTGCCCCGGTTTCGGAAAAGATTTTTGGCAGCTCCTCGCGCAATTCCTCGCGCAGTTTATAATCCAGGTTCGCCAAAGGCTCATCAAGAAGCACCAGCTCTGCGCCCTTGACCAGAGCTCTTGCCAGGGCAGTGCGCTGCTGCTGCCCCCCGGAGAGTTCGTCTGGATGTCTGTCAAGCATTTTATCCAGTTTAAGAAGCGATGCCACCCGGGCAACCCGCTCGTTAATATTATCCTCATCCACCTTTGCAATGCGCATAGGTGAGGCGATATTTTCAAAAACTGTGAGATTTGGATAGTTGATAAACTGCTGATATACCATGGCGACATTACGTTTTTGTACCGCAACGCCGGTTACATCCTTCCCGCCAAAATGAATCGTTCCAGATGTTGGTTGGTCCAGGCCGGCCATCAAACGCATAAGCGAGGTCTTGCCTGAAAGTGTGGGCCCCAGTAAAACATTCAGGGTGCCGGGGGCAAAAGTCAATGACACATCAGAGATATGAAACTCCTGTCCCACTTTCTTGTTTACACCGCGTAGCTCAAGCTGCATTACATCTCCTTGTCAGTGGCGGTTCTGAATATCCCGCACGGTATTGCTCTTTTGTGTAGCTATCCGGTACCTTGCCCTAGCGCAGAAAGAGGCATAAGTACTGTCCGGTGCCACAATAAATCATTACAAACTATAATGAGATATTTTTTTATGAAGAAACATCATTATTGACAGCTAAAGAAGCACAATTGAGAAATTATGACAACACTGGATTTTATCCAGATAATGAAATTATCCTTTAAAAAGTACTCTTTTCGTTTCCCTGAAACCAGAAATTGGGTACATTCCCCGAACAATTTTGATATGACAAGTTAAATATCACAAGGAACACACATCTCTACCCTCAGATTATGAATACTCAGGATATAAATCTCTCCCAAACACCTGCCCGCCCCGAAAAACAGCCAAAGCTGCTTTTTGGTGATTTGCTTGGTGCCGTTAAACTCCTTTTTATACTGCTGATAGTCATTGCAGGACTCTGTATTTTTACCGCAGCCATAACCACGGAAAATCTTCTCTACGTTTCTGTTACAGGTGCAGTTACTGCTGTCTGTGGAATGATGATACTCTCCAGGATACGAAAAAAACTCCTGATCCAACAGCAACAGGCGACATTCCTTTACACGTTGTTTGCCGAGGTGCAAGTCAGGAATTTTTCTGCAAAGGCACCAAAGATTACCGAGGAAAATCTTGGAGACCTGACCGACTCCCTCAACGAGACGCTTGACATCCTGACCAGGGAAATTGAAAACGACGACGGTGCCGATGCCATCCAGGAAAGATTCATGCGGCTCCTCGTGGACATAAGCAGTATTGAAAAAGGAGATCTCCGGGTGCGAAGCGAGATAACAGAGGATGCAGGAGGCGGCATTGCCCGGTCGTTTAACTTCATAACGGATCAGTTTTGTACTGTTATCGACCAAATAAGAAGGATAAGCTGGGACATGAACAATGTATCCGACACACTCATTAACAAAAATAAGCCGCTGATCGACCATAGTCTGGAACAGGCCAAGATTGCCCTCACAGCAACACTCACCCTTAACGATGCCATTAAGGATAACCTGCACTTGCAAAAAGAACTGAAACCTGTGATTGAACAACTTGAGAAAAGGAGCCCGAAACAGGTCAACGGGATCAAAGCACAATCCATGGAACATGATGCTAAACAATGGGCGCAGACAGCTGAGGATTACAAAAATTATCTGCTCAGCCAGGAAAAAATGCTCAACGAAATGCGGAAGTCCGTGGAACATTTTGGCGAAGTATGCCGGAAGGCAGCGCTTGCAGCCAATGAAACCGTAAGAAATATGGAAATGATCGAAGCGGGGGCCAAAAGACTCAAAACCTCAGTTGACAGATTTATCATTCCGCAGAAAACGGCAGAATCTGCAAAACCCGATGAATCTACTGAACCTGCGGCGCCCTCCCCTGGTGCCGCCCCGGAAAGCGAAGAACCGAAAAGAGGGCCGGCATAAAAAACCTGCCCTCAAGACTTGCAATAAATTCGGTTTATAAAAAATTCAGGGCAGCGCCTAATCGAGCATTAAATTCATCTCTTGTAAAACTGTATTCCTGAGTACCGGTATTCTCAACGGCAAAGGAGGCACAAACACTACCGAGGAAAGCACTTTCCCTGAAATCCTTACCTCGCAAAACGCCACTTATAAAACCGCCGCGATACGCATCTCCAGCACCAGTTGGATCAACAACCTTCGTTGCAGTAAATGGCGGTACTTTCACCACGTCTCCCGCTTGATAGAGCTCGGAGCCTTTTTCACCAAGGGTGATAATGGTATTCTTTGGCAGGGCCAGCAGTTCCTCCTTACTCAGGGACGTTTTATCCATAATCAGGCTGAACTCGTAATCATTAACAATAAGGAGCATGGCAGAATCAATAACTACCTGCAAATCCTCTGCCTGCAGCATTGGCAATGCCTGGCCCGGATCGAAGATGTAGTCGATTCCCCGCTTCTGACACTCCCTGGAGTAGTTCACCATATCATCAAGATTTCCGGGAGCAATCAGCACGATTGTCTCATCTGCTGTCAGGGAATCAAAATTCAGCCCGGAGCTGTATTTCATGGCACCCGGGTTAAAACCAGTGATCTGATTGTTCGTCTTGTCCGTAGTGATATAGGCTCCTGCGGTCAACTCGCTGTCAATGATCACTATGCCATCTCTGGTGATACTATGTCTGGCCAGCCACTCAAAATATGCGTGATTATCTCTGCCAATGGTTGCAGAAATAATCGGATCCTCTCCCATTAACCGCAGGGCATAGGCGATGTTACCGGCAGTCCCGCCAAAATTTTCTGTAACACCATCGACCATAAAACAGACATTAAGCTCGTGAATTTTGTCAGGGAGGATATGATCTGAAAATGTTTCAGAAAAGTTCATAATCCTGTCATAGGCCATAGAGCCTGAAACGATAATTTTTTTCATAATGTATTCCTTGCTGTAAACTAACCAGCATGGCTGAAGCAAATGCCTCAGCCACAACAAGAAATGAAAATCGGAACTTCGTGAAGTTACCCTGCCTTAAAGTCGATTTTCATATAAAAGCGTCAATATCACTCATTTGTGAATGACGCATTAGCCCAAAATATTCCTGACAACCAGCGGTAACTACTTCATTGCAAGAATTTTTGCCTTGATATCTTCAACAGCCAGTCCCTGATGCGGGAGCTGCTCGGCAATACCGCCATGGCCAATTTTAGAAGTACCCATATAGCCATACTTAGGGGCAAAGCCGCGCTCAAGGAGCCAGGTACCATAGCGGGAACCAAGACCGGTCTTGCTGTTCTGGCTCTCAACAATCAGAACAAACGGGCTGGCGGCAACTCTGGCCAGCATTTCTTCGTCAACTATATTTAATGTCGGCTTGTTGATAAGCCCGACATCGACTCCATCGGCCCTGAGTTGTTCCACAGCATCAAGACAACGGTAGGTCATCTCGCCATAGGTAATGACATACCCATCGGCGCCTTCACGGATAATTTCATCCCTGCCGGGGACAAAATCATACCCTTCACCATAGAGTGTGTCCCCGTCATGGTTCAGCAGACAAGGAGTCGCCGATCTGGTTGAAAAGATAAAACGAAGGCCCTCATCATTAAAAACCTTCCTGAGTATAGCCTTGAGCTGAAGAACATCGGCAGGAAAGTAGAGTCTTGTCTTATCCCCCTCAGCCAGGGCATTATCCGCAAAAAAATTGTTGATACCAAAATGGCAGGTGTTATCCGCCATATCATCAATGCCGGAGTGAGAAAAATGAGCAATCACGTTCGCCTCATTCAGACGAGCCATGGTGATTTCTGAAATAACCATCTCCAGAAAGGCAGAGAAGGTACCAAAGACACCAACACGGCCAGGCTCAGAACCAAAACCTGCCGCAACAGAAAAGTTGTTCCTCTCCATGATCCCACCGTGAACATAAACCTCTGGATGGTTCTTTCTCACATGGTGTAATCCGCAGGATCCCTCCAGATCAGAGTCGACAACGATAACTTTTTCCTGTGGTTTATCCATACCGTCAATAATTTCACAGAGCACCTTGCCAAAGTCATCACGCACCTTGGAAAATTCCGGGGTTGAACCAAGAAAAGTCGGCTTTACCTTAGCTGTCTTAAAATTTTCCAGGTACTCAACCGCTGCATCGAGACCTCTTTCCTGCAAATACTTCACAGCGAGATCAACCGCGATAACATCATGACCTTTGGAAGTTCCCTCAATACCCTTGATACCAACAGCCATTGGCCGCTTGTTAATCACCGCAACAGGGCCATCAGCAGTCAGGGCTTTTTGAATTCTGGAATACAGTGCGTCAATGTCCTCTCCGTCACCACTGCTGGTGGTCAAGCCGTGACCAAGAAGAGTCTTTTCCACATCATAACCTTTCATGTAGTCAGATGGATGACCGGCGATGGTTATATCGTTATCATCAATAAAAAGCTTCACCTTCAGGTTTCTTGCAACCGCATAACGTGCAGCTTCAGCATTATCACCTTCCATCTGGGAACCGTCACTGCCAAACATGACAACGATCTTTGCAGGGTCAGCTTCGGCGACACCATTTACGTAGCTCCAAAGATGTCCAAGGCGACCGGAAGAAAAGAAGACCCCATTTTTCTCGTCACGCTCAGGATGACCATAATAGCCATGATCGTACTCACGGTAATGAAAAAGCGACTCGGAATTTTTATGGCCGTTGAGTACAGCCATCATATACTGAATAGCAACACGATGCCCCGCCTCATCGAAATATACAGGATGAACAGCACCAGAACCCTTCATAAAACCATCGACGACAAGCAGCTCAGGAACGATATCAAAGGCACCGCCCGTATGTCCTCCAAGCCCTTTTACATTGGCAAGAGCTGTGAAAAAAACGATACTGTCACGAACAATCTGGATATTTTTCTCCAGGATTTCACGTTGCTCAGCGGTTAATGATTCCTGATCAAGAGCAAATTTTAACGGGGTATACCCGGATAGATCTACTGGAAATTCCATGTTTCCTCCAATCCGCAAACGGATTTAAAAAAATTACGTTTGAGTCTCTGCCGCAAGCAGGCTGCCCTCCGACCTCGAAATTACAAAAAGACAGCCTTACAGATAACTCAACTATTATTGACTTCGCTGCCCTCAGCTGATTTGTCGCGGGGCAAGACTATATTAAGGAAAAGCCCAAGGATACCGGCCAATCCAATTTTCTCGATAGCAAAAGAACCGGCAGTAAATTTCATCCCTCCAATCCCGCAAACCAGAATTACCGCAACTATAATTAAATTTCGCGGAGTTGTCAGATCCTGACCGGATTTAACCAGGGTGTTGATACCAACAACAGTAATCATGCCAAAGAGAAGAATCATTATCCCACCCATCACCGGAACAGGGATGGTGGCAAGCACAGCCCCAACCTTGCCAACGAAAGAGAGCATAATAGCACATAACGCCGCCCAGGTCATAATCGCCGGGTTAAACGCTTTGGTCAAGGCAACTGCGCCACTCACCTCGGAGTAGGTGGTATTGGGAGGCCCGCCAAGCATGGACGCGATAGAGGTAGCAACCCCGTCACCAAGCATGGTGTTCTCAATACCCGGATCTTTAACGTAATCCTTTCCGGTGATTGAGCTAATGGCAAGCACATCTCCAAAATGTTCAATTGCCGGGGCAATGGCGACGGGCACAATAAAAAGGACAGCCTCCCATCTCCACTCCGGCATAACAAAGGAAGGGATTGCCAGCCACGGTTTTTCGGCAATTGGCGCCAGGGAAATCAGGGCGCTGCCGGTCCAGTTTTGGAGCGTACCCGGATCAAAACCTTTCTGGACTGCCGCGGTAAACCCGGTAATATCAAGAACCAGAGAAGTCGTGTAACCGGCAGCAATACCGCAAAGAATCGGAATCAACCTCAACCACCCCTTCCCAAGCAATGCAACCAATGCGGTGGTCACCAGGGAAATACCGGCAACAATCATCGCCGTGGATTCAGGAACCAGCCACGCACTGCCGTCTCCGGTTCTTCCCATAGCCATATGAACTGCCACAGGCGCCAGCACCAGGCCGATAACCATAATGACAGGCCCCGTCACAATCGGCGGGAGATATTTATGAAGAACACCCGCTCCAAAAAAGCGAATCACAAAACTCAGAATAATATAAAGAATACCCGCAGCAGCCAGACCGCAAAGGGTACCCGGAATTCCCCAGGTCTGCACCCCATAGATGATCGGGGCAATAAAGGCAAAGGAAGAGGCGAGAAAAACAGGGACCCTGCCCCTGGTGATTACCTGAAAGACCAGGGTACCAACCCCCGCAGTAAAAAGGGCCACATTGGAATCAAGCCCCGTAAGAATGGGGACAAGAACCAGGGCACCAAAGGCGACAAACAGCATCTGCGCTCCCAGCAGACTATCCTTTAAACGCAGATTATAATTCAACTCGGGGGGCATACGAAAACTCCTTTTTTAAAGTTGTTTATATTCAGGGATATACGAAAATTCGGATCAAACCGATAAATTGAGGCAAAAAAAAAGGTCATTACAGTCGCCTGTAATGACCTTGAAACTACTTGGTGCCAAAGATCTTGTCTCCGGCATCACCTAAACCGGGCAGGATGTAGCCAACCTCATTGAGACGGTCATCCACCGAGGCTACATAAATTTCGATATCAGGATGGGCGTCAAGAATTTTTTTGAGGCCTTCCGGGGCCGCAACCAGAAAAAGTCCCTTGATCTTCTTACAACCAGCTTTTTTCAGGGTCTCGATAGTGGCCATCAAGGTTCCGCCCGTTGCAAGCATTGGATCAAGAATCAGCGCAATGCGTTCTTCGAGATCGCTTGCGGTCTTCACATAATACTCAACAGGCTCAAGTGTCTCCTCGTTTCGATAGTAACCTACAACGCTCACCTTGGCAGACGGAATAAGATCAATAACACCGTTCATCATTCCAAGACCTGCACGAAGGATAGGAACAATGGTAATCTTTTTCCCCTTGAGTTCATCAACCTCAACCGGACCAGCCCACCCCTGGATGGTTTTCTTTTCCGTGGGTAAATCCTTTGCCGCCTCATAGGTCAGCAAACGGGCGACCTCTGAAGAGAGATCCCTGAAATCCTTGGTTGAAATATCATGCTGACGCATCAGACCAAGTTTATGTTTAATCAGCGGGTGATCCGCAACATGAACCGACATAATAATCTCCTCAATAGCTTAAAGGGACGGCAAACACATGAATTCCACGGATTTTTTATTCAGCCAGAAACCAACCCTGCCGTCAATTTACAGTACGCTCTTACCTGTTCGTAGTGCAGGTTTATTTAAGAAATATGGCAAAAAATGCAAGCAATTTTCCTGCAGACAGCAACCGATCTTATCCTTTCCCCCTCCTGCTGCGTCAATTTCACCAACTTAAGTATCAACCCCTGACGAGCCAGATACAAGAAGCATCGGCAGCAGCTCCACCGCCAGAATTGAAACAAGAATCAGGGCAGCCCCGGACATCTGAAACCAGGAGAGCCGCTCTCCCAGAAATATCATGCCGCCCATGGCGGCAAAGACAGTCTCCGAACTTAAAATTATTGCGGCATCGGCTGCCGGGCTAAATTTTTGGCCTACGACCTGCAAGGTAAAAGCGATTGCCACAGAGAAAACCCCTATGTAGGCGATCCCCTGCCAGGCCTCAAAAAAAAAGTGTATCTGTGGAGCTTCAACTATTGCCCCGACAACAAGGCCCAAAACACCGCACGCGAAGAATTGCATACTTGCAACAACCAGGGGCGCTCCCGTTCTGATGGCCATTTTTCCCACCAGAATTACATGCATGGCCCAGAAGACAGCACTTGAAATTACCCAGAAATCCCCGGCTGCAAGCTCAACCTCCCTGACTCCACTGAGAATACAGGTACCCAGAAAACAACATATTGATGCCGGCCAGATGATATAATGAACTCTCTGCTTCAGCACAATCAAACCAAGGACAGGGACCAGGGGTACATAAAGGGCTGTCAAAAACCCGGAATTGATGACCGTTGTTCTCAATATGCCGTGCTGCTGCAAGGAGGCAGCAGTAAAAAGCACAGTTCCGGTACCGACAATACCAAGCCAGTCATATGGGGAAAACCCCCTTTCTGTTTTTGAAACCCGGCAATACTGTTTCCAGGCAAAAGGCAGAACAACCAGCGCTCCCAGAAAAAACCGCGCCCCGGTAAACGAAATAGTACCAAGCTGGCCAAGCCCCACCTGCTGCACAACAAAACTGCTACCCCAAATCATCGCTGCCAGTGTCAGCAGCAAATTTGCCTGTAAACGACTCATATCGCCCCCGGATAAAAATAAAAACATGGAATAAGGCTGGCAATATAACTGGCTCCGTTATTTTTTAAACCAGATACTTGCTTTCGGTTCTGTCTTTTTTCTGTTTCGTCTAAAATACAAATTGACAAAAACGAAAATTCAAAAAATAGTGCCAGATACAGTTTCTTTTAATCCTTGCAAGTACAGAAACATCCCAATAGTATTTCAATACCATCCGACAGTATCACATGGAGCGTTTAGTTGACAGACATAACCAGATCTTGACCCTGGCCAGAGAGAACGGACGGGTTGATGTTGCAAAACTATCTGCTGCCTTTGATGTCTCCCCACAGACTATCCGCAAGGATCTTAATGAATTATGTGAGAAACATCTTCTTCAACGGGTTCATGGCGGGGCTATTGTTGGCTCGGGAATTGAAAACGTCGGTTACGACGCTCGCAGACGGCTTGCGCCGGATGCAAAAAAACGCATCGGCAAGGCGGCTGCCGCCCTCATCCCAAATGACTCTTCCCTGCTGCTGAACATCGGGACAACCACAGAACAGGTAGCCAGGAACCTGCGCCGCCACTCAGGACTTCTGGTTATCACCAATAATATCAATGCAGTTGATATTATGAAAAACTTTCCCGGAATAGAGATCATCATTGCGGGTGGCCATGTCCGGCGCTCGGATGGAGGTATTGTCGGGGAAGCGGCAGTGAATTTTATGAACCAGTTCAAGGTTGATCATGCGGTTATCGGCGTTTCGGCCATTGATGAAGACGGTTCCCTCCTGGATTTTGACCTGCGTGAGGTTCGCGTTGCCCAGGCAATCATCAAAAACGCAAGACACGTCATCATGGTTACCGACTCCATGAAATATGAGAGAAACGCCCCGATCAGAATAGGGCATATTTCACAAATCGACACCCTGGTTACCGATTCCCTGCCCCGGGGAAATCTGAGAGATATCTGCAGGGAACACGGAACAAGGGTTATTGTCACCGGGAATTAGGACATAACCTCACCATTCTTGACAAACTCAGGTGATCGTATGAAGGTTAAAGATTGCATGCAGCAACACCCCCTTTTTATTGCTGCTGACGAAACGATGCGCCATGCAGCCGCAACAATCGTCCGACACCCTCAGCAGCCAGCCATAATCCTTGACAAAGAAAAACCAACGGGCATCTTGTCAAACAAGGAAATCCTGTTAGCCATCTCCGAAAACCACCTGCCAAATTCGCTGATAAAAGATCTTCCCTGTGCTCCTTTTGGCACGGTACAACAGGGAGACGATCTGGCGATCATTACCCAAACAAGACATGATTATTGGCTTGTTTACCATGAAAAAAAAATCACCGCTCTGCTTAAACGGAGTGACATCAATCCTCTGGAAAGGATGTCAGCAAAATCTTTTTTCTGCTGCATGAACCCGGTCATGGATAATATTGAAAAACCAGTACTTGCTGTTGACACACAAGGAACCATCATGTTGTGCAACAAATCAGCTTGTAATCTGATTAATCAACGCAGGAATGATATCCTTGGTCACGGGGTCACTTCCGTCTTTAAAACTTTCTATCCAAAAACACTATTGCAGGGCTTTCATTTTGAGCTCACTCAGGAATTCGGGATCGGCAACAGGATCTATAGTGCAAACTGGGCACAGATCAAAATACAACAGGAACTGGTTGGAGCTTTAGCAATTCTTCAGGACGTAACTGAATATGAATCAATATCCAGTGAACTTGAACGCGTCAGAGTAATTACCCGGGAACTCAACGCAATCATCGACTCATCGTTTGATGGCATTTACATTACTGATGGAGAAAGTCGAACGATCAGAATCAACAAAGCCTACGAAAGAATTACCGGAATAACGGCACACGAGGTTATCGGAAAAACAATGAAAGAATTAGTTAATTCAGGAATTTATAATGAATCAGCAACATTAAAGGTACTGAAAAAGCGGCAACCCGTTACCATTGTTCAATGCATCAAAAAAACTGATAAAACCATCGTAGTAACAGGAAACCCTATCTTTGACGATAATGGTAATATTTTTCGAGTAGTCAACAACGTACGCGATGTGACCGAGCTAAATCAACTGCAAAAAAAAATAAAGCAAATGGAGCAGCTGCAATCAAGATATGAAACAGAACTGCAGAAATTTCGTGAAAATATTGATGACCAGAAAAAATACGTGATAAAATCAAGGAAAATGAATGCGGTTTACGAACTTGCACTTAAACTGGCTGAAGTTGACTCAACGATACTGATACAGGGAGAGTCTGGAGTCGGCAAAGAGGTCTTTTCAGAAATTGTCCACAACCATGGACCAAGACGTAAAAAGCCGTTTATTAAAATCAGTTGTGCCGCCATTCCTGAAAATCTTCTTGATTCCGAACTCTTCGGTTATGAATCCGGGGCATTCACTGGTGCCAGCAAAAATGGAAGGGCCGGAATTTTTGAACTTGGCCATGGTGGAACCATATTTCTTGATGAGATTGGAGAGTTGCCAATAGCACTGCAGGCGAAACTGCTCCGTGTCATTCAACAAAGAGAAATTGTCCGTATTGGGAGTTCCAGGCCGATCAAAGTAGATACCAGAATCATGACAGCAACCAATCGCAATCTAGAAGAGATGATTTCACAAAACCTGTTCAGGAAAGACCTTTTTTTCAGACTTAACGTTGTCCCGGTCATCATTCCCCCTCTACGTGAAAGAAAAGAGGCCATTAGCTCTTTCATCTATTTTTTTCTTGAGAAATATAACAGCAGATATGGTTTCAGCAAACAGATCACCACAGAGATCATAGATGCCTTTGTTGATTATGACTGGCCTGGCAACGTCAGGGAATTGGAAAATATGGTCGAACGTCTTGTTGTTCTGGCTCAGGGAGAGGTTCTTCATGTCGACAATCTGCCCAGGAAATTTAAAAAATCAGGAAAAACCACATCATCCTTTGAAGGAAAACCATTGAAAGAAGCCCTTGAAATGTTTGAACGACAAATCCTCATTTCGACAATCGAAAGACACAAAACTTCGCGCAAAGTAGCCACCGTACTGGGCGTTAACCAGTCAACCATCATCCGTAAAATCAACAAACACGGCATATCTGAGAGAAAATAAGCTTAAAAACGATGCAACACCAGTCTTCCGATGCCTTAATGCATCTGGAAAATGCAAAAATGCATCTCTTCTTATTCTTGTTATTTATAAGTATGAAAAGGATATGGAAAAGAAAACAACGAACGATTGATGCAAAAATGCATCAAACATAAAACCATCATTCCCCTGAAAAAATGCGTAACACCAGGAACCATCCTTTATTTTTCTGTAGAAAAAGGAGGTACGATAGGCGCTTTTTTTGACCACCCTGACGTACTTATAAGCTCTTCCATATGAACCCAGCCAGACATAAGATAGCCGTACAAGTATTAGTATGATACCTCTTTCAGAATACCCCAATCTCCCTCTTTTCTCAACCCTCTCAAACAATCCTGTAACAACCAAGCCGCTATAATAAAAAACGCGTTCTCGATTCCATTATTCCTAATTTTGGATTGTTTCTTGCTACAAGGAAAGTGCATGCTCTTGTTCGATCGAATGAAACATCTGTGCAGGAATCTCAAGGAAGTTGAATTTGTACATTACGCAAGGAGGATGTCAATGAGAAAAAAAAGACAATATGGAGAGAGACAACCGGGCATTCGCATGGGTCTGTTAACCCTTCGAATACCGTTCATTCACTACCGCTTTGAAGTTGCCGATTACCTTCAGGGGTTATTAATGTGCACTGTCTGTCTTGCCATCATACCGGTACTTACCGGTAAGTTGGGGATGTCCTTTGAGGTCGCATTGGCCATTGTTATTATCAATGGCACGCTCTATCTCACCCACATCACCTTTGGTGACCCTGTTATCCCAGGATGGGTAACACCAGCAATTCCACTGTTAATCGCCTATGTAGAAACCTTTGCTCCAGGCGTAGAGAGAATGCAGGCGCTGATCGCCTTTGAATTGACCTTTGGCCTGTTCTGCGCCTTTCTTGGCTTGACGGGACTAGCAAGAAAATTCGTCTCACTCATACCAAATGCGGTACAGTCGGCCATCCTTCTGGGAGCCGGATTCTCCGCTGTCATGCTGGTTTTTAAACCGGGAGAAGGGCTGAAAAGCTTTGACTCAAATCCGTGGACAATCACCATTTGTATCGGACTTGCCTTTTATCTGTTGTTTTCAGAGCATTTCAAAAAACTCAGACGACAGAATAAATTTATGTATTATCTCGGTAACCTCGGCATGATGCCAGCACTTGCCCTTGCCATTTTTATTGGCCCACTCTTAGGTGAACTGGCTTGGCCAACCTACGATACCGGCATTTTCACCCATCCAGATTTTGTCACTCTTTTCAAAGAATTTACCATCTTTGGTGCCATTCCTTTTCCACCTTTTAAAATGTTTGTCACTGGTCTGCCTATGGTAATCAGTTCTTATGTTGTCGTCTTCGGTGATGTTATCCAATCTCAGGCCCTGCTTGATGATGCCCAGAAATACCGGCCAGATGAAAATGTAAACTACAACCCGAACCGTTCCCATGTCATCTTTGGTGCACGAAATACCGTCATGAGTATTGTCGGACCTGACATCTCCATGTGTGGACCTCTGTGGGCGGCCATGCAGGTTGTTGTCTGCGAGCGCTACAAGCATGGTCCCAAAGCGATGGAATCAATTATCGGCGGAGCTGGCTCCTTCCGCTTCGGGACATGGACTGGCTATTTCCTCGCACCAATCGTTTCAACAGTTAAACCGATACTGGGTGTCGGACTTGCCTCCACCATGCTGATTCAGGGATATGTCAGCGTCAGAATAGGCGTACTGAAATCAAGAAGCTTCAACGATCTCGGTATTGCTGGTGTTGCCGGAGCCATCCTTGCTACCCGTGGTGCAGCCTGGGGGCTTGGTTCTGCTATTCTTTTAACCTTCCTGATTTATATCAGCAGTATGAAAAAGGCCTACGAAAAAGACGAACCCGTATTTCCGTGCGATTCACCGGAAACCATCGCCAAGGAAGTAGAGTCCGCGATGAAAGGACAATAACTGAATCTGTGTGCCGGAAAAAACGCACCGATTTCAGATGCCTTTCCTTTACTAACGCGGAAAACCCGCAACCCAAGAGACCTTACACCTCAAATAATTTCTTGTTTTTTTATGACAGGAACTGAGGAGTAGGGTACTAAAACTCTCCCAGGCACTTTAGATTCGGAGACACACAAATTGCCATATTCGAGATATTATGACAAATCGTGACCGCCTGAAACTAATGTGCCTGTGAGTTCATATCAATATATGAAGGCTGAATCGAATGGCTTATATTGTTGGTTATCCAAAAGCATCTGCCAGTAGTAGTATGGCCTCCTACCTGCTTCTCGTTGTTGTGGTTGCAACAGTACTGATCGGATTCATGCTCTATCCGCTCAGCAGCTGGGAAGAAGGCATCATGCCCGCTGCGAGCACAACATTGGCCATTTTTATCATCATGTGGGTTGCCCTGAACAAACTAAATCCCATGCGCTGGAAACAGATATTTCACCGGGAGACATATGAACGACTGATTAAGGCAGATCAGAAGATCATCTCTCTTTTACGCACCTTAACGGATCGCCACGCAGTCATGTACGATTTCAATTTTGAACTCTTGCATGTCAACTTTCTGGTACTTGGTCCGCAAGGGATCTTTGTCATATCCAAAATGATGGATTCAACCCCGGTACGAATAGAAAACGGGATACTGATGACAGGAGAGAATTCGCTGCAGAAACAGACCAGTGAGCTTTGGCGTATCTGCCATCTCGTCAACATTGTCTTTAAGAAAGGGTATAATGCGGAAATAATGCCTCAACCGATCCTGGTTTCCATGAAGAATGAACACCCGGCTATAAAAAAATTTGATGGGATTTCACTGGTTGGGCCAGAAACGCTGCTGGAAACGATTAACAATACGGCAGACTGCACCTTACCATTCGAACAAATTCAAGGCTTTACTGCCTATCTGGAGAAAAGATATTTTACATAAAACCCTGAAGGCGGCGCCCCTGACGCCCCCTTCGGGGCAATATCCATAAAGAAGGGAATCAAGGGAAGCATTGTCATATATGACAGTAACGCACATGCCAGTGACATCGGTTTCTAACTGAAAGGAGGATATAAATATGTCTGATACCACGTTATTTAGAACAACAGGGCGGATAGTCATGGGAGCTGGTTCATTGAACTCAATTCCTCAGGAATTACAGAACCTCGGAGGGACCAAGCCTCTGATTATAACCGACCCCGGGCTTGTCGCTACCGGGATCATTGACCGGACAGAAGCTCTTCTGGATAAGGCAGGTGTCGCCTTTGCCCGTTTTGATAAGGTTGAAGCCGACCCGCGTTTCGAACTGGTTGACGAAGTGGTAACCCTGGTTGAATCCGAGGGAGCGGATTGTATTCTTGGAGTTGGCGGCGGATCGTCCTTGGATATAGCCAAAATGGTATCGGTTATGGCAACCAACCCTGGGACAGTCGCCGAGTATTTCGGTATTGATCTGGTAAAAAAACCGGGATTAAAAACCATCCTTATTCCCACCACAGCAGGAACAGGCAGTGAAGTCACTCCCATAGTTATCCTTTCAGATCACAATGAAAAACTGAAAAAAGGTGTTGTCAGTTCACATCTTTTTCCTGATTGCGCTCTTCTTGACCCGGAACTGACAACGGGATTGCCCCCTGCAGTAACCGCAGCCACTGGTATGGATGCACTTATTCATGCCATGGAAGCGTTCACTTCGGTTAATGCTAATTCCCTTTCAGATATGCTGGCCATTAAGGCTATGGAACTGATATACAACAATATTAGAACGGCCTATGCTAACGGCAGCAATATTGCGGCACGCCAAAAAATGCTTGAAGGAAGCATGCTGGCTGGTATGGCTTTTGCTACTGCCGGAGTAACGGCGGTGCACGCCTTTGCTTATCCAATCGGTGCCGAATTCCATATTCCCCATGGAATAGCCAACACCATCATGCTGCCCCCGGTGATGGAGTTTAACCTCATCGGTAACTTGGAACGATTCGCTCACATTGCTCGAATATTTGGTGAAAAAGACACAAGCATGAACAACAGAAAACTGGCAGAATGCGGTGTTCTTGCTATCAGGGAACTTGCTGCCGATCTGAATGTACCGCAGCATCTGAGTGACTATAAGGTCAGGGATGAGGACATCCCAACATTGGCCAAAGGGGTCATGAAAGTTACTCGACTTCTTGCCAACAATCCACGGATATTGAAACTTGAAGACGCTGAAGCAATCTATCGACAGGCGCTCTAATAAAAAAGGAGGAGGAATGTACGGTTTTTATAACCTTTTACTGAACATTGACGTTACAGCTAAATCATATGAACGTCAGGAACTGCAAGATGCACTTTTCAAGAAATACCTCGGAGGTAAAGGGCTGGCAACCCACCTATTACTACAGCTCAATCCTCCCGGAGTTGATCCACTCGCACCGGAAAATCATCTTATCTTTACAACCGGACCGGTGGCAGCAACCAGAATCTGGGGTTCCTGTCGCTATGGTGTATTTACCAAATCGCCCCAAACTGGTTTTTATGCAGAGTCTTACTCCGGAGGCACTGTTGCAGAGTATATTGCCGCCACGAGTTTTGATGCCATTGTCATTTCCGGAAAATCAGAAGAACCAATCTGGATTGAAATTTCGGACACAAGTGTTCACTTCCATCCTGCAGGAGACCTGCAAGGAATGGAAACATATGAAACCGAAGATAGAATAAAACAATGGATTAGTGAAAACAGGCCAGGTTCACCCAAATGTGGTGTCTCCGTTATCGGCCCGGCGGCGGAAAATGGCGTCAGTTTCGCCCTGATTGAAAACGATTACTGGCGATCAGCAGGAAGAACCGGAGCCGGCACAGTCATGGGCTCAAAGAACATTAAGGCCATAGCCTTCTACGGCACAGCCAGGGCCAAGGCTGCTGATCAGGAAGCTGTTTCCTCATTTTCCCGGGAAATGGTACAGCGGAGCAAGACTGATCCCGGAGTCAAGGCCTACAAGTCCTACGGGACAACAATGATGGTTGATCTCCTTAACAAAATGAAAGCATTTCCTACCCGCTACTGGGCAAAAGGACAGGCCGATCATCGGGAAAAGATCAATGCTCTTGCTCTACTCGAACGCTGCACAGTAAAGCCACACGCATGCAGGAAGTGCCTGATGGCCTGTGGAAGATTATCTACCATCAAAGAGGGGAAACATAAAGGTCTTACCGTTGAAGGACCTGAATATGAAACAATTTATGCCTTTGGTGGCCTTTGCGAAATTGATAATATCGAAGACATTCTCTACCTCAATGATGTCTGTGATCGTTTGGGCATGGATACGATTACCGCCGGTAATCTGGCAGGACTGGCCATTGAAGCAGCACGGCAGGGGCGGATTGGGCTGGATATAGATTATGGCGATACAGACGCTGTCGTTCAGCTGCTCTACGATATCGCCTATCGGAGGAACCATGGAGACACGTTGGCCAACGGCATAAAGGCAGCGGCGAAAAAATGGAACATGGAAGACCAGGCAATCCATGTTAAAGGGCTTGAGCCGCCAGGTTATGATCCTCGTGTACTCAAGGGAATGGGCTTGGCTTACGGTACCTCGGATCGTGGAGCCTGTCATTTGCGGGCAACCTTCTATAAGCCTGAAATTGCAGGTATGATTGATCCTGACCAGATCGAGGGTAAATCAAAAATGTTTACGGAATGGGAGGACCGGCTCACTTTTTTTGACACATTAATCCTCTGCCGTTTTTACCGTGATATGTATCAGTGGGAAGAGCTGTCCACCATAACCAAAGCCACGACAGGGCTTGATTTAAGCAATGACGAAATGAAGGCAATCGCCCAACGCATTACGGACAACACGCGTTTGTTTAACCTTCGTGAAGGACTCACCCCCGAAGATGACAAACTACCCGAACGTTTCTGCAAAGAAACCATTCCCGAAGCTGGTAAGGTTATATCAGAAGCAGACATGCAGCAGCTCCTGCAAGACTACTACAAGGCAAGAGGATGGGATGAAAATGGTATTCCCGCCAGTTCGGGACTCCCGTAAAAACATATCTCTTTTCACGATCTAACAAGTGAAAAAAGAGATAACATAAAATCATGCTATCTCTACACTCAAAAAGGAAAAGGCAAGATGTTCACCATCACTGAAGACGCTTACGATTATATCCTGCAAAAAGGTACCCATGTTACTATCCGTATGGAAACTCACCACGCATCAGGCGGATGAGGCGGAGGGGGCCAGATTGTCACCCATACCCCAGCGGTCAGTTTGGGCAAACCAACATTGAGTAAAAAATATCAGGTCAAACACATTAAAGGAATAACAGTCTGGTACTCACCCCAGATACAAACGGATAAAAAAGGACGGGGTATTATTTCCCTCAAAAAGTGGTGGTTTCTTAAAGAACTCCGTGTCACTGGTCTTCAGGCTGAGGTCTCTGCAAAATAAAATTACAATTTACACAAAAAAAAGCTCCTTTCCTTAACATTTTCATGGAAGGAAAGGAGCCCTTTGCCGGGAGGCTGGATTTCGCTAACAGCCTTTTAAACGCCCAGGATACCTACAGAGCTGCGGTGTAAATTGCCTTTACATCGTCATCACTCGGAGTTCTTGGGTTGGTAAAACCGCAAGCATCCTTTTGTGCATTAGCCGTCCAGCCGGGATTCCAATATCAGAGGAGAGCTTTCTAATTGCAACAAGGGCAAGAGCCGCTGCTTCTCTCGGAGAAAGACCCGCAGTGTTTTCACCCATCAGCTCAGCAATCTTGATATATTTGTCTATTCTGGCTATCAGGTTGAACTCGGAAACGTGCGGCAGCAGGATTGCATTACACTCACCGTGCGGCAGATCATAGAACCCTCCGAGCTGGTGAGCCATTGCATGCACATGGCCAAGGCTTGCGTTATTAAATGCCATACCGGCAAGATACTGGGCATAACACATACCTTCACGCGCATTGATGTCGCCTCCATTGGCAACCGCAGGACGAAGATGAGTTGCTATCAGTTCAATAGCTTTTTCGGCAGCAGAATCAGTCATCGGGGTAGCGATTGTAGAGACGTATGCCTCCACCGCATGGGTCAGCGCATCCATACCGGTTGCTGCGGTCAATGCAGGCGGCATTCCCATCATCAGCAGCGGATCGTCAATTGCGATACCCGGGGTGCAGCGCCAGTCAACGATTGCCATCTTAACCTTTCTTGAGGTATCGGTGATGATGCAAAAACGGGTCATTTCCGATGCGGTACCGGCAGTAGTATTTACAGCAACGTAAGGAGGCATTGGATTGGTTGACTTGTCAACGCCCTCGAAATCGTGAATCTTGCCTCCATTAGCGACGACAAGGCCAATACCCTTACCACAGTCGTGAGAAGAACCGCCGCCAAGGGTTATCAGGGAGTCGCATCCTTCCTTTTCGTAGACAGCAACGCCATCGTGCACGTTCTTGTCAGTCGGATTAGGAATGGTATCATCATAGACAACATATTTCATGGAAGCCGCATCAAGAAGATCCGTAATCTCCTTGGTGATTCCGGCACCGGTAATCCCCTTGTCCGTTACAATCAAAGGCTTGCTTCCTCCAAGGGCCTGAATTTTTGCAGGAATCTCCTTGGCAGCACCGATACCGATCAGGGTAACACTGGGAATAAAATAACCATAAACTTCTTCACGAATTGCCATAATCAAACCTCCCCCTTAATTGATTTCATAACAACCACACCAGATACGTAATTGACAAATCAAATACCCGGCACGTCTGCGGTACGAACCTGTTTTACTTCAGTCAGCCCCGTACTTTTCAAAAATACTCATGAACATTTTCTTTAATGCAACAGTCGTGCCAAAAGCAATTAAACGAAATTACAGCAAGTTAAGTTAAAAGAAAAAAATTACGCCATGTAAAAAGCCCCATGAAAAGGGAAAAAGGGAGAACAAATATCTCTGAAAAAGGGCTTAATCCAGAGAAAATCCCTTTGAAAACAAGAGGTTCCAGAAGGTATGAGACAAAATGCCCCTGAAGAACTACCGCCTGGGTCTTTTTGCCTCACGAAATTTACGGGTGGAAGCCCCCGGCAAGACTATAAATTATACCTTGCCAGTTTCCGGTATAGTGTTTTTCTGTTTATTCCGAGAGTTTCGGAAGTTTTCTGGCGGTTCCCTTCATGAAATTCAAGAATTTTCAGGATATGTTTCTTCTCCACAGCCTCAAGGGTCAGGTCTTCAAGAACCTCTCCGTCCCGGACAGCCAGTTCCGCAGGCAGACATTTTTCAGTGATGATATTATTTTCCGCAAGAATAATGGAGCGCTCGATAACATTTCGCAGCTCACGAATATTTCCGGGCCAGGAATAGTTCATTATGCATTCCATTGCCCTGTCAACTATTGTATAGGGACTGGTATCCGGGCTCAGACGGTTTAAAAAATAATCCACAAGAAGAGGTAAATCCTCCTTTCGCTCCCGAAGTGCAGGAATCTTGATAGTGAAGGCATTTATCCTGTGAAAAAAGGCCTCATTAAACTCATCCTTTTCCACGGCCTCGCTTAAATTACGATTGGTAGCAAAGAGCAGACGAATATCGACTTTTCGCTCCTCCTTTTCCCCCACCCGCCGATAGGACCGGGTTTCCAGAACCCTCAACAGAGAGGCCTGCACTCCCATGGGAAGCTCTCCAATTTCGTCAAGAAACAGAGTTCCTTCGTGGGCAAAGGCCATAAGCCCTTCACGGGAATCCGTCGCCCCGGTAAAAGAACCCTTTTTATGACCAAATAGCTCGCTTCTGGCCAGCTCCTTCTGCAGGGTTGCACAGTTTTTAATCACCAGGGGATTTTCAGAGCGGTCGGACAACTCGTGGATCATACGGACGACGACATCCTTGCCCACACCGGACTCTCCAGTAACAAGTACCGGGATTCTTGCGGGAGCAACTTTCCCGATCAAAAACCTGATATCCTGGATAGCCCTGGATTTGCCGATAAACTGCACCTGCTCGCGGCTGGACTCGTTGCTGTGGCGGAGCAGCCTGTTTTCCCTTGCCAGCAGCACACGCTGATACGCCTTTTCCACAACGAGATCAAGACGGTCAAGGTTAAATGGTTTCCTGATAAAATCGTACGCCCCGTATTTCATCGACTCAACAGCAGTATCAATGTCTCCATGACCGGTTATCATAATGACCTCTACATGGAGAATCCGTTCTTTCACCTTGACAAGCAGGTCAAGATTCTCCACATCCGGCAGACGTAAATCCATTATAATGACATCGACCCAGTTTTTCCTGAGAATTGACATAGCTTCGCACCCATTTTGGGCAAGCAAAATCCTGCGATCCCCTGCGGCCAGCTCCTTTTCCAGTAACCGCCTGATGGACTTTTCATCATCGATAACAAGGATGGTGCAATTCTTCTCCATTACAGCTCAATCTCCGGCAGTACAACCTCAAACGCAGCGCCTTCCCCGACACGGCTGATGACAGAAATTTCCCCATTATGATTTGCTACAATTGAGTAGCAGGTAGAAAGCCCGACACCAACGCCCTGCCCCACTTTTTTGGTCGTAAAAAAGGGTTCAAATAATAGAGGCAGATTTTCCTCTTTTATGCCTTCACCATTATCTTTTACCGTAAAGGCAACGCCCTTCTCCGTAACCCGGGAAGTCACAGAAATTTCACCGCACCCCCCGACCGCATCAAAGGCATTGCTCAAAAGATTGATAATAACCTGCTTTAACTGGGACTCATCCCCCAGCACCAAAGGCAGATCGTCGGCAAGCCCCGTGGTCAGCCGAACTCCGCTCTGTTTTTTATAATGATGTTTCAGGATAAATAGTGTATCTCTTATGCAGGAGTTTATATCAACCGGGACAAGATCGGACATTTCAGGCCGGCTGAACGTCAGCAGGGTTTTAACAATGTCCCGGCATCTGTTGCATTCCTCAAGAATGATATCGGTATATTCAGAAAAATCCCCGGCAAGCTCGCTGTCAACCAGACCATCAATCTTTTTCACCCGCCGCTTCAAGCCTTCGGCAAAGCCGCTGATAGCCGCAAGAGGATTATTAATTTCATGGGCAACCCCGGCAGCCAGAGCTCCCACGGTAGCCATTTTCTCCGCCTGGTTAAACTGGGCCTGCAGCTCCTTGTCTCTGGTTACATCCCGTTTAAGGAGCAGCACATTCCGCTCCCCCGTGGGACCAGATTTCAGAGGTGAGGCGATAACTTCAAAATGACGAAACGTATCGTTTACCTTGTAAATGCAACTGTCCTTGACCACCTTGTTCAGATCAAGGGCACGAAGAGCCGGACAATTTCCGCATCTCACCGTCTCGCAATGAAATACCTGGTAACAGTTTTTGCCCACAGGATCAACGCCGGGAAACCATTTCTCAAAAACATGATTCACCCGCTGGATACGAAAATCATCGGACAGGACAAGCATCAGATCCGTTATACCATCAAGCAAGGCCTGTATTTCCTTGCGCTTACTCTCCAGCTTTTGGTTGGAGTTCTTCAGCTGCTCAACTTTCTGCTGTAGTTCCTGATAAAACCCGACCTTGCAATGCTCAATCCCGATCAGATCTTCCAGCGAGGCAATTGATTTCTTCACCAGACCCCCTCACATACTTCCATCAACTCCCGCCATGATGTTGGCCTGGGGTTGGTCAGATTACACGCATCATTCACAGCCATACGGCAGATGGGCTCCAGCGTATGTTTCTGATCTCCGGGCAGTTCATCACGAAGCCGCAGGGAAATGGCAAAGGAGGCAAAGAACTCATCCAGTCTGTCGATCCCTGCAAGGGCGTTGTCTCTTGGGCTGCCGCAGTCCTTATCGAGAATAACCCGGCCAATTTCTGCATATTTATCCTCCGCCCAATCCAGGTTATATCTCATAATGGCGGATAACAATATAGGATGAACAACCCCATGGGCCAGATCAAACTGCCCGCCAAAAGAGTGCGCCAGCGCGTGTTCGGCACCAAGACTGGCATTACTAAAGGCCATGGAAGCGGCCACCGAGGCTATACTTAACTGCTCAAGAGCATCAAGGGATTTTGTCTCTACAGCCCTTGGCAGGTTGCGTATAATCAGATCCACCGCTTTCAGGGAGTGCATCCTGGTAAAATCCGAGGCTATTGTAGAACAGTAGGATTCAATGGCATGGGCCAGAGCATCAACGGCGGAATGGATTATCAGGGTTTCGCTTTTGGTACGAAGAATCAGCGGATCAACGATGGAGATATTAGGTACAATGGTCCGGGTGATAATAGACATCTTCACGGCCCGCTCCACATCGGTAATAATGCAAAATTGTGAGATATCCGAACCGGAACCGGCAGTAGTAGTAATAAGCACCATGGGCGGCAGGGGACGGTGTACCCTGTTTGCGCCTTCATAATCCCGGATTCTGCCGCCATTACTGGCAATAATTGCTATCCCTTTTGCGGTGTCCAGAGAGCTGCCCCCGCCAATGGCAATAATGACGTCGGCGTTATTTTTCAGATAGAACTCGGCCCCCTGCTCGACCTGATAGTCCCGGGGATTTGAGGAGACTCCGGGGTAATAAAGCCAGTCAATTCCTTCCTTTTTCAGGATATCCATTAGTCTTGCGACCCAACCCGCATCCTCAATTCCGGAGTCACTCACCAGAAAAACCTTTTTTGCCCCAAGGCGCAGGGCACATTGCCCGGCATGATTAAGGCTTCCACGGCCAAAGATAATTTCAGGAATTGCAAATTTTGTTATATCCATTCTCAGCTCCTGACAAAAAAATTTTTATTTTTAAACCTGGTAACTGCCTTTCTTCTTTCCTCTATCTGAATCCGTGACGGTTTAGATTCTACTATTACTGATTTTTGTATAGCAGGCAAACAACTTTATTGTTTAATGGTATATATCCTTGCAGAAAAGAAACACTCTTCCGAAAATCAGAAAAAGCCACAACAACATGAAGGAAAGAAAAATGAGAGACGGACTGGCCATCCACTGGTTTCGAAATGATCTGCGTCTCACCGACAACCCTGCCCTGGTGCAGGCCGCACAGCACGGCAGGGTATTGCCGATTTATATTCTTGACGAACACAATGCCGGTGGACATGCCATGGGTTCGGTAAGCCGTTGGTGGCTGCACCACTCCCTCACGGCCTTAAACGAGCATATTGAAGGTGCCCTCTCGCTTTATCACGGCAACCCGCTGGATATACTACAATCGTTGATAAAACGTCTGCCCGTCAGGGCTGTGTATTGGAATCGCTGCTATGAACCCTGGAGTATCTCCCGTGACACGCTCATAAAGAAAACGCTGCGCCAGCAAAATATTACTGTTGAAAGTCATAATGGTTCTCTTCTATGGGAACCGTGGACTATCAGTAAAAAGAATGGCACCCCCTACAAGGTTTTCACCCCGTATTATCATAAAGGCTGTTTGTCCGCCCCGCAGCCGCGCAGTCCTCTGGAAGTACCGGAACAGGTTCAATGGTACAGGGATGAAGCGTCAGCCATCCTGGTTGAACTGAGGCTTTTACCCCGCATTCGCTGGGATAAAAAACTTCAACCTCACTGGCAGATCGGTGAAGACGGCGCCCTTAACCGTCTGAAATCCTTTATTAACGAAAACATGTTCAATTATCGTGAAGGCCGGGATTTTCCAGCAAAAGAACAGACATCAAGGCTCTCTCCTCATCTCCATTTCGGAGAAATTTCCCCCCATCAAATATGGGACAGCCTCAACCAGATAGCTGACAGCGACGATACCGATCATTTCCGCAACGAACTGGGCTGGCGGGAATTTTCCTGTTACCTGCTTTACCATAACCCGGCCCTTCCCGAAGAAAACCTGCGTCCCAAATTTAACCGCTTTCCCTGGGAAAAAGATCATTCAAAGCTGCAGGCCTGGCAAAAGGGACAAACCGGAATTCCCCTGGTGGATGCAGGGATGCGTGAATTATGGCAGACTGGATATATGCACAACCGCGTGCGCATGATTGTCGGCTCGTTTCTGGTGAAAAACCTGCTCATTCATTGGCACAAGGGAGCAGACTGGTTCCGGGATTGTCTTGTTGATGCCGATCTCGCCAGCAATTCTGCAAGCTGGCAGTGGATTGCCGGCTGCGGCAGCGATGCGGTACCCTATTTTCGGATTTTCAACCCTGTAACCCAGGGCAAAAAATTTGACGCCGAAGGCAGATACATCCGTCGCTATGTCCCGGAAATTGCGGCCTTGCCCAACAAATATCTGTTCAGCCCCTGGACAGCTCCAGAGTCGATTCTGCAAGCCGCAAACATTACCCTTGGCATAACCTATCCCGAACCCATTGTTGATCTGCAGGCATCACGAAAACGGGCACTGGCAGCGTTTCACTCACTGTCCTGAAATCCACCCGTATACCATCAAAACGATGCCTCCGCTGCTTCATTTTTTCCTGCGGGCGCGCAACTTCTTCCTCTGTTTTTTTAAGGCCTCAACAAAAACATCTGCCCTGGTCAACTTCCAGGCTGCAATTTCCACCTTCCCTTCAGCCCCACTATATTGCACCTGAAGCAACGGGCCATTGGCCGAGACATTGAGAAATGACTCCGGGGTCGTAACTCTCTCTATATTTTTTACAGGAACAGCCAACTCAAGAACAGGATGCAAACGCACAAAGAACAACTCGCAACTGGTTAAAACGAGCACCCCCCGCCCCCTGATTTTCCCGCCTTTTTCGCTCTGCAAGCCTAAACAAAACGCACCATTATCATGGGTGATAATCTCCCCCGGCTCATAGCGTTTTTTGATAATATCACGACAACCTGAGCGGATATGACCCATCCTTGACATCAGTTTTAGCAAAACGAGTAAGCCGAGAAAGGCAACAATGCCCCACCAGTATGGGCTCACGATATCAACAATATTTTTACCTGCTTCAATCAGTTGGTCCAACCATTCAATTTTTGACTCGTGCATTATTTTCTCCAATGTTTTCTCATTTACTATTAATCATCTACAGTACAATATAGTAAAAATTGCCAATTGGATTCCTAAAAATTCACCATAAACGATGACCTGAATCTGTGAGGACTCAGAAACAGTGGAGAATCAGGGTCTAAACCGTCACGGATTCAGAGATGAACAGAAAAAACAAAAATCAACTCTATAAAAGCGGAGACAAGCATATGACCAAGGTTTATCGGTATCTTTCCATCATTTTTTTACTATCGCTTTCTTTTATTATTCTTTTGCCCTTTCTTTCCGGAGCTAAAACTCAATCCGTCCAGCTCCAACAATCTCCTGAACCGAAGCAGAAAATCAAGACAATCATTCCCTGTCTTGAACCGCTTTTGCTAGCAGGAGGCAGGGAGCATATCAAGTATTCAGCAGACAACTCAGATTTCATAAACCCGGAAAGAGGTTTTCACGGTAACTGTGATATCCTGAACGAGACGGATCTTTCATGGATACGGGAAGAGGGCCACGCACTTGCACGGGCATACATTAGACTTGACGCCTATCGTAATCAACCGCTCCCGCAAGCCTTCCTCGACAGAATTGCTGACAGCCTGTCCAATGCCAGAGAGGCAGGTATCAAAATTATTCTGCGTTTTTCCTATAATTTTGGTATCGGTGAAGAGGATGCTCCCCTTGAGCAGGTCGAGGCACATATTGTGCAGCTTACCCCTCTTCTACGAGATTTTCAGGATATCATTGCTGTCCTCCAGGCCGGTTTCATAGGGGCCTGGGGAGAGTGGCACAACTCGACCAACGACCTGGATACCGCTGAAAACAAAAGTAAAATATTACAGGCCTTGCTTACCGCTCTTCCTGTATCCAGGATGCTGCAACTTCGTTACCCATATGATCTCATGGACAATTTTCCCGAACCTCCATCCAGTCAAGATGCCTATAAGGAAAGCAATATTGCCAGAACCGGCCATCATAATGACTGTTTTCTGGCAAATGTTACCGATGAAGGCACCTATGACCCCGAGGAAAAACTGGAAGAATTCAAAAAGTACCTGGAGAAATCCACATTATACACTGCTACTGGAGGCGAAACCTGCCAGGCAACACCTGAGCAACACAGAACGGATTGCCAAACAGCGCTGAGTGAAATGGAACAATTCCACTGGAGTTATCTCAATTACGATTTTTATGCCCCTGATATAACACGGTGGAAAGAGGAAGGATGTTATAGTGAAATATCAAAACGATTGGGATACCGATACCGCTTGCTTTCCACAACCTGGCAAAAAAATATCGGTCCAGACAGACTGCTGAACATGGCATGCGTACTGACAAATGACGGATTTGCCAATTTATACAACAAACGGCCATTGGAACTTATCCTGCGTCATACATCCAGTGGAAACATAATCACGCTGACCGTAACTGAAGACGCAAGAAACCTGCTCCCCAACCCCGGAGAAAAAAAAC